>ORMF012159734.1_pt1 | contig 53780 bp, 55 predicted proteins | sample 1779871 | NCBI WGS metagenome assembly ORMF01 (sample SAMEA104232316, study PRJEB22302) | groundwater metagenome | biome: forest; feature: aquifer; material: groundwater | place: USA | collected 2011-08-07 | depth 5.4 m | reverse complement strand
TCGGTCTTTATGGAAATCTTTATCGGCGCACAGCCCGGTTTACGTCTAGCGGTCATCACGGCTTTACTCAGCAAATCCCTATCCCACATCAAAAGCTCAGGGTCTTGTTTGGTCATTTCCAAGTTGGTATTAATTCCGCCATGAACGAATAACTTATTGTCCAATTCCATGTAAAGCACGGCATTCTGCAAAAGATTTTTATGAGATTCCGGAACACGTGCTCTGTCGTGCTGGTAGGATTCCATCGTTGCTAGTCCGCCCTGGCTTGTCCAGATCTCCTCTATCCAGCCGTCTTTCATCCACCGCAAGGTCCATTCGTCGTGGTTGCCTAAAATCAGCTTGAAATTTTTTATGCTCAATAGTTCATCGATAACTTGATGAACTTCTGGCCAGCCGTCACAGAGATCCCCAAGTGAAATCAAAAGATCCTTCTCCGTATCAAACTTTGATCTCTCCAGGCACTGCACGAGCGCCTTGTGTCCTCCGTGAATGTCGCCCACAACGAATCGTTTCATAGCCAAGGCCCCGGCGCTTTCCATTTGCTGTCAAAGCCCTTCTTCTGAGCAAGCGCTTTAATTGGCTTTTCAAGAAACGCTTCGATAAGTTTTGCAACTTCGCTTAACGTAACAGGCGCTTTCTTTATTTTGCTCTTTGTTAAGAAAGTGCTCCAGAGCGCCTGGCGGTTCGATTCTTCATTATAGATTTCTTCCGCAAAAAGTGGCGGCTTACCTGGCATCACCGTTTTTCGGTGAGTAAATGTTTTTTCAATGGCTGTGGCAAGGCTCTCGCCTTCAAAATCAAACTGCCGCATCAGAAGCCATAAATCATAGAAATCCTTCATTCGGCTGTTGGCACTTCCAAGTTTCACCATGGCCTCGAATTTCTCTGCGATGACGGTCTCAATCGGATACCCCTTAAGGTGAGGCTTCGGTAAATCAAGAATAACAGGATAGTCGATCATCTGGGGCTTGGGATAGATCGCATCCCCAAATCCTACGTCTATCTGCATCGATACACGGGCCCTCTCAAGAAAACCCATAAACTTCACCCGTACGCCCTCGTAATCCGCGCCCTCTTTGATCTTTTGACATTTCACCGTTGCCACATCAAAAATAAGTCCATCGGGCATAACTTTTTGACGGCATGCGTCTTTTATGATTATTTCGATTTTGGGTATTTGGTTTTCAAGGCGTCCAAGAAAGTCGATATCCATCGTTGTGCGTCTAAGCGGAACCTGCCAAACCGTGAACATAAGAGCGCCCTTTAAAATAAATTTATCGATATGCTCCGTTTGGCTCAGACGGTAAAGAAAACGTTCCATGGCGTAATACTGCAGAATTTCGGAAAATGGGCGGTTCGTTTCTTCGGCTTTATTAGTAAGCTTTGCGCGAACAGACGCTTCGATATTTTTTATTTCTTTTTTCACAGTATCATCTCCAGCATCGGCTGAATGACATTATGAACTCGGCAAATTTTGGCGTAACGCATGATCTCGGCAGGCGCTACATGCTTTTCCAGCACGGCATTTTTTAGGGCCTTGTGCGCGACATCAATACCAACTTTACTGCGAAATTTAAAACAATCGACTACGGTCTTTGCGAGATTGTAGATGCGGACGGTATACCCGTCCATTTTGTGTTCCTCTATTCCCGCCTTCCAGGTATTTTTGGAAAAGTGGTAAAATTGTACAGGTGGGTATTTAATCCTATAAGAACGACTTCCCTCCACTACCGCAAGATCGACATGACGCGGAATCTCATCAGTTGCCCCATGAAAATAAAGCGCTGAAATTAGGCACACAATTGCGTTTGGGGCCTTAACCGAAATAGCCGCAAGATCCGGGTTTGAAAGAGTTGTGCCGGATGAGAGCCTGTAGAACCCACGATCCACTTTCCGAATTTGTCCCGAACGGGTAAGGATATTAAGCGTTGTCTTATGAAACCCTGCACGCTGAATATCGGAAAACGCGGCTATCCCGTGTTTTCCTTTGATATAATTCATAAGCAGCGTTTTTTTGCTAGTCATCATTGCACCCTATATGTCTATACATATCAAGAAGTATAGACAATTAAGGCTCACATGTCAAGGGTCGTTCAAGGTAGGCTGTTTGAATTGGTATCCCAGTGGTATCCCAAATCGTTTTTAGGTGCTCTCGAGCAGGGCTTGTCTATTGCAAACAAACGACTTAGCTTACCGCACACCCCAGATTTTGTGCCTGTGACAAATGAGAATTTTCGATGTATCGTTTATCTGCGGGGAGTTGCGCATGATTGCATTAGTATACGAAACGTCGAGGGTTGCGGCAATCAAACTTTGAAACGCTTGTGCGTCTAGTTTCGTCTAGATGCGTTTAGTGGAGGCAGTGATGGTATCCCAGTGGTATCCCAAATAATCTTAAACTGCGCCCTCTGAAATGGTACGGACTTAAAAAGAGGTTCTTTACCTCGCATACTGCTTAATACAATCGACCAACTGCTCACGAGTCATGGGTTTTGCTAGATACTTCTCCCCTCCGATGATGCCGTCTGATTTCGTAGCTTCTTCCTGACTTATAATGCCCGTCAAGAAAATTATAGGAGTATTCGAAAGTAAATGATCCTCTCTCATACACTCAGCCACACTCGCTCCATCAAGATCGGGCATCACAATGTCCAGGAAAATAATGTCGGGAGCGAAAGAATGCGCGATCTCAATTCCTTGGTGTCCTGAATGCGCGACCATTACTTGATATAAACCCAACGCTTCGAGACTTGACTTTACAAATTTAGTAATAACCTCATTGTCATCAATAATTAGTATTTTTTTCTTCACAAGACATCTCCCTTCTTATTAGCCCTTTTCAAGTACGTTCCGAACTCTTAATAACAAAACATCCTTGCGGATCGGTTTTCGAATGTAATCGATCGCACCCAGTTCTAAACCTCTCGACTCATCTTCGTTCGATGTGCGTCCCGTAAGAAATAGAACCGGCGCTCGAACTCCTTTTTGGTTCATCATCTCCAGCAATTTGAAGCCGTCCAAATTGGGCATGTCCACGTCTGAAATAATGAGACTAAAATTTTTCCGTCCCAAATCTAGTAAGGCCTCTACGCCATCTTTAGCCAGAACTACCTCATAACCCCGGTTCTTCAGTAAATGTTCTACCAGTACACGGCTATCTAAGTCGTCTTCCACCACAAGAATCGAAGGCATCTCGCCTTTTTTTACAACCGGCGAATCGGTATTTTGTTTTTCCATCTCTTTTTCGGGCTCGTAACACGGTTCTTCGACAAGAATCTTTTCATAAATGTCTTTGATCGAAAAAATAAGTGAGCGCGCTTTTTCAACCGCATGATCGCTGATGAGAAAATTTCCGCGTTTCTTAAGGTCTTCTCGGATCTCCGAAATCGGCCGATTCTCCCGGACCATTTTTGTGGTCTCGCGATCAAACTCGATGATTTCATAAACGCCTTCGCGTCCAAAGTAGCCGGTTTGATAACACTGCGGGCAACCGACGGGATCCGCCACTTCTTTGGGCAGATCATGTGTATAAGGGGCAAGCAGATTCGCCTCCTCTTGGGAAAGTGGCCTGACTCGTTTGCAATGGGGACAGAGTTTTTTAAGCAACCGTTGAGCGACAATACCCATGATCGTGTCGGCCATAATCGCCCTTGACGTCCCGAGCCTTTCAAGACGAAATATCGCCGTTGTCGCATTGGACGTATGGAGAGAAGTGATAGTCATGTGGCCGGTGCTTGTGAAATCCATCGCGGCTTTGGCGGAAAACACATCGCGCATCTCTCCCAGAAACAAGATGTCAGGATCTTGACGCATGGCGGATTTAAGAAGTGTTTCAAAGTTGATGCCGGCCTTTTCATTTACTTGCTGTTGGTTCGCGGATGGAATGCTGTACTCGACGGGGTCCTCAACAGACAAGAGGCTTCGCCGCTGGCAATCGACTTGAGACAGTAAACTATAGATAGTCGTTGTTTTGCCAGAACCTGTGGCACCAACGATGAGCAGAAGTCCCCTGTCCCGGCCGGCAAATCCCACCATCGTCTTGACTTGGTTCTCGGTCATCCCCAGCTCATTGAGCGTTTTGGGTTTGAAACTAGGATCTAGAATGCGGATGATCAGACTTTCACCTTGCGGCGTAGACGTGGTGGCAAATCTCAATTTGTAAGTTCCCTTACAAATCTGCACTTCCGCTGATCCGTCTTGTGCGCGTCTACGCTCGGCAATGTCCATACCCGCTAGGACCTTAAAACGGGAAATCAAGCGGCCTCCCATTTCTTTTTGGAGCGCATAAGCTTCTTTCATTTCTCCATCCACGCGGAATCGTACCACCACGTGGGATTCTTTAGGTTCTATATGGATATCACTAGCTCTTTGAGCTACGGCTGAGCTGAGAATATCATTGGCCGTTTGAGAAATCGGACTTGAATCAATACTCTCGTTCTGCCCATGGCCATACTTCAAGACCGCCTTGCTTTCGACAGAGTCATCTCCGAGTAAAAGAGAAATTGTTTTCTTATCGGCAATAGCCAAACCATACTGGGCTTTATTGAAAGACGTTTTCGTCAACTGGTCGACAAACTCCTGATTGAAAGGGTTTGAGACAACAAACAATGGGCTGCCTTTTTCGTCTTTAATGGGAATAACAACATTTCGGCGGCAAAAAGCGGGCGACAACACATCCAATTGAATCCAGTTTGGATTGATAATCGGGACAAAAGGAAGACCGCAAAATTCCGAAACGTAAGGAGCGATATTATCAAAGGGGAACTCGTTCAAAGTTTTTGCCGAACGGATCTTCTGTAAGGCTTCCACAGACCCGTTTGATTTTGAAAGGAGAAATTCTTTGAACAGCGAAAACGAAAACTGCCGATCTTCCGTTTTTACTTTCGTCATTTTTAAGTCGAAGGTATTCCATCGTTCCTTTGTCGACAAGTGCTTTTCGATCACCGCATAAAGACGCAAGGTATCGATCGGTTTTTCCAGATAATCTGTTCCTCCTACCGCAAATGCTTTGGCTCGGTCTTGTTCCGTGCTCAAAGCACTCAAAAAAATAATAGGCGTATGGGTAAGCTTGGGCTTCTTCCGAAGCAACGAACAAAGCTCATATCCATCGGTGTCAGGCATACGAATATCCAGCAAAACCACATCCGGCACAAACGATCCCAATGTTTCAAGGCATGCTTGAGAATTTTGACAGGTTTCAACCTTCCATTTTTTAGGTCGAAGCAAATCCGAAATCAGTTTCAATACAACTGGCTCGTCGTCAACCACCAGGATAAGTGGAGCTGTGTTATTCATCGATGATCACAAGCCTCTGTAAATAATCACTTAAATCATTGACCGTCTTTTGAACGCCATCGGCGTTGCCCTCTTTGGCGTACGCTTCCAGATCGGCCCCAATCTTCGTAATGCCGTCAAAACCGTACCCTTCTCCAGCACCCTTCATTTGGTGGCCTAGTCTTCGCATCGATTCAAAATCGTTTGTTTTCAAGGCCTCGGCAATCGTTTTGAGATCTTCTTCCCGATGCTTGAGAAACATGGGAATAATTTCTTTGACTTCGGGATCAGCGTGAATCACAATTTTGTCGGAGCATTTCATCTTAATTGGCCTTGTTTAAACTTACATACCGCTCAAGCGCCTCAAGAAACGGTGCTTTTTTAATGGGTTTGGTCAAATGGGCGTCACAGCCCGCCTTAAAGCATTTTTCAGCATCTTCTTTCAAGGCGTCCGCCGTCAGCGCAATAATAGGGACGTGTTTGGCGCATCCATTGCCATTGGCTTCCAATGACCGGATGATTCTCGTTGCTTCGTAGCCATCCACCAATGGCATATGCATGTCCATAAAAATAAGGTCATAGGAATTTATTTTAAATTTATCGACGGCTTCTTGGCCGTTCACAGCGATATCCACTTGATGAGGTGTTCTCTTAAGATAAGATTGGATAAGAACCCTGTTGTCTTCGGAATCTTCGACAAGCAAAATGTGTTGAGAAGTAAGCGTTCCCAAAGACGCTGCTGGTGCCCCAGGCTGAGATGGCACACTCACAACCGTTTTCGTCTGCAAAATTCTGGAAATAACTTTGAATAGATCCGTTCTTTTGATGGGTTTCATCAAGTAGGCAGCCATTCCTAGTGCCTTTGATCTGGCGATGTCTCCGCTCCTGGCGTCAGAGGTCAGCATCATCACTACGGTTTCCGTGATCTCTTCTTCTTTTATTTTCTTGGCCACATCAAAACCGTCCATCTCCGGCATTCGGCAGTCCAGAAGTAAAAGTTTATAAGGATTGCCAGCCACTCGGGCACGTTTCAGTTCCGCAAGACCGGCGGGCCCGCTTTCGGCTTCCTGGGTTGTCGCACCCCAACCTGCGAGTGCTTCGCGCAAAATGAATCGGTTCGTCGCATTGTCGTCCACGACGAGGACTTTTACTCCCTTTAAATCCACAGTCTCAGCCGCCACTACGGTGATCCTAGGATTTTTGTTTATCCCAAGACTTATCATGAAGTTAAACGTGCTTCCTTTGCCAACCTCGCTCTCAACCCACATCTTGCCGCCCATAAGCTTAACCAATTTTTCGGATATGCTAAGACCCAATCCGGTGCCTCCATACTTTCGCGTCGTGGAAGAATCGGCTTGAGTAAACGGATCAAAGATGGCCTGAATTTTCTCGCTTGGAATGCCGATGCCCGTATCACGGACCGAAAATCGCAGTTCGCATTTTTTTTCTTTATCTTCTGGGGACACATGAACATCGACGACTACCTCACCTTTTTCAGTAAATTTAATCGCATTGCCCAGCAAATTTACAAGAATTTGTCTAAGGCGATTGGCGTCTCCAATTACGACCGGAGGAGCGCTTTGAGAAAGATGATAGGCAAGTTCCAAGTTCTTTTGGTGCGCGCGAACGGCCATGAACTCAATCGTTCGCTCGATAAAATCTTGTAAGTTAAATTCGATTTCTTCAAGCTCCAAATGGCCGGATTCGACTTTTGAGAGATCAAGGATGTCGTTGATCAAATTAAGGAGGGTGTCACCGCCCCGCTTTAAAACTTGCACATATTGCTGCTGTTCCTCATTCAACGGCGTATCGGCCAGGAGTTCCGCCATTCCCACAATGGCATTCATAGGTGTTCGGATTTCATGGCTCATCGTCGCCAGAAATTCAGACTTCGCGCGCGAAGCTTCAAGCGCCGCATCTCGCGCGGCCGCAAGCTCACCCACCTTTGCCTTTAATCCTCTTTTTTCCAGCGCGCGATGGATAACCGCATCCATCTCTTCGATGCCGTATGGTTTCTGGATGAAATCATAAGCGCCTTTTTTCATGGCTTGAACAGCCGTCTCAATAGTCCCAAAGCCGGTGGCCATGATCACTTCAAGCTCGGGATCGATTTTTTTTATCTCTCCAAGCGCCTGGACGCCATCCATACGCGGCATCATGATGTCGCTGATCACGAGATCAAATCTTTCTTGCTTTACCTTTTCGACCGCCTCAAAACCGTCAGCGGCAGTCACAACGAGATAGCCCCTCGAGCCCAATTCGTAAGATAGAAGATCTCGCAGGCCTTTTTCGTCGTCTACCGCTAAAATGCGAGGTTTGTTAGGATCCATGGAGTTCACCTTTTAGGACTTTGTTTATGATCCCAAATAAATCATTGGCCGTGAAAGGTTTCATGAGCCGGAAAAGGTTATTTTCGCCCAGAAAACTGTCCAACTCTCTATCGGCCGCGCTGCCTGTCACAAAAATAAAGCGCGTGGCCGATTTCGGCTTCATTTTTTTAAATTGTTCAAAGACAAGCCGCCCGTTCATCAGGGGAAGACGGTAATCGCAAAGCACAATCTCAAATTCCTTTTCCGTAAGTTTGGTGAGAGCGTCGCGACCGTTCATAGCCGATTCAGTAGCACCTCCATAATTCGCCAATATTTTTTTTATAAAACTCTGAATGGCTGGCTCATCTTCGACAACGAGGATCTTTTTTCCTGTAAGCGCCATTGACTGATTAGAAGCTGTTATTTGTGCCGGTTCGTTCTCATCCTCTTTCACCATATCCGGGCCGTTTCCTAATGGGAATTCAACGATGAAAGATGCTCCTTGTCCCTTTTCAGATTCCACCCAAATACGGCCTCCGTGCGCTTTGACGATGCCGTAACAAAGACTAAGTCCAAGACCTGTGCCCTTGCCAACCTCCTTGGTTGAGAAAAAAGGCTCAAATATCTTATTCAAATGTTCCTTTGAGACACCGGGTCCGTTATCCGAAAAAACAAGACGGGCGCACTCTTTCGTCGGCAATACTCGAATTTCAATGAGCCGTTGGCCTTGGGTCTCTTCAAGGGCGTGCATCGCGTTAGTAAGAATATTTCCGAAAACCTGTTTAAGTTGGGCGGCGTCGGCCGTGATGTTAGGACAATCCAGATATTCCTTTTTTAGCTCGATCTTATTTTTATCGAATTCAAGCGAAAGAGCGCTAACCGTCTCATCAACGAGTTTGGCCAACCCAGTTGATTTCATTAAAGGCTTCTTCCATCTGGCAAACACCAAAAGATCCTGAACAATGCGCCGGCAACGCTGCGCCTCATTGAAAACGATGGTCAATTGTTCTTTCAGCTCGCCAGACAGCGTCGTCTGAAGAATAAGATCCGTGTATCCGATTACGGCCGTTAAAGGATTGTTGAGTTCGTGCGCGACACCGGAGACGAGACGGCCAATGGAGGCTAGTTTTTCGCTTTCTATAAGTTGGGTTTTAGTCTCCTCTAGCATTTGATAGGCCGCTTTGAGTTCGTCAATTTTCTTCTCGAGGACTTGATAAAGCTTGGCATTCTGAACGGCCTGTGAAACTTGGGAGGCAAAGATAGACGCATTGGCCAAATCAACCGGCGTAAAGTTGTTTCCCTCCTTCGTGCGGTTTAGGTTTAGCACACCGAGAAGATCATTTTGGTAAAGAAGAGGGATCACAATCGAGGAGCCGATGCGCGGGTTGGGTTCAATCCCCTTAAACTCGGGATAGTCTTTGAGTCCATTCACAAGCAGTCGTCCTTGGCGCTCTGCCGCCGCCCGTCCCGCCACCCGCTCACCGATCGCAAGATGCACCTGGCTTGCCACCCTTGGATCGATCCCGCGGCTTGCTGCAATGTGCAGTTTTTCGTCGTCACCCAACAACATAAGAGAACCTTCATCCGCTAAAAGCACTTTTTGCATCAAATCCATAATGATTTCGAGAAGTTCGTTCAGTTTAACCGTAGAAAAAATCGCTTTGCTAGACTCATAGAGGGCAATCAGAGCCCTAAGCTGGCTCTTTTCAAGCGCTTTTTCGATCAGCGCTGAGATCTCATGAATGTTATACGGCTTCTGGACGAAGTCGTAAGCGCCCTTTTTCATGGAATCAACCGCGACTTCAATGGTGCCAAAACCGGTGGCCATGATGACTTCAATACCGGGGTCGATCTTTTTGATTTCCTCGAGCGTTTCCATTCCTCCCATCTTCGGCATCTTAAGGTCAGTGATCACAAGATGAAATTTGTTTCCGCGGATTTTCTCGAGCGCATCAACGCCGTCGTTGGCGGTGATGACTTGGTAACCTTGAGACCCAAGCTCAAACGACAAAAGGTCTCTCATGCCCTGCTCATCATCGACCACTAACACACGAATCTCGTTCTTATCTTTTAATGTCATGGGATCCTTCCTTTCTTTCCTGCGCAATGATTTTTAATTGTTCTGAAACTTTTTCTTTCAGAATCTCAACTTCAAAAGGCTTGGCAAGAAAATCGTTCGCGCCCAAACGGCGAATCTTCTCCTCAAAACCAAAACCCTGCACGCCACTCATGGCAATGATCCGCGCATTTTTTAATTCGGAGCTTGTTCTTACAAGTTCGCAGAAGCGAAAGCCGTCGAGCCCCGGCATCATGAGATCCAAAAGAATGAGATCGGGATGAAAGGTCGTGGTTTTCCAGCCGGCTACTAGCCCGTCCTCGGCGAGCTCTGTTTCGGCCTTGGGGAAACTCCCCTTTAATAGCCATTGGATCATCTCCCTAACACTCGCCTCATCATCGACGACAAGAATTTTTAATGAACTTTTGGGCTTCAAGTTCATTAATTCCTCCGGTATAGGCAAGCGTAATTTTTCGATTAGCAGCAAAAGTTCGCTGCCCGATATCCGCCTATGCCCACCCGCCGTGAGAGCTGTCTGCAACTTGCCTTTTTTGATCCAATGGATGATTGTGCCTGGAGTCACCCGGCAGAGTTTCGCGGCTTGCGTTGTGCTATACAATCTTTTTTCCATTTTCTTCTCCATAATCAAAGCATACACGCATTTATAGAATTTACAAGATTTACAGAATTTATAGTTTTAATAATTTATATAACTTATTTAATTACAGTTACTTATGAAATAAGTTTTTTATAAAATTAATCTACAAACAGGAGGGTATTTCAGGTTTTTAAGAGGGCAACACCTGGCGCATGACTCGTTCGAGCTCGTCAAAACTGACAGGTTTATAAAGACACTTCAACGCACCGTCTTTGATGGCTTCGTTTTCCATCTTGCAGTCAGGGTCGGAACTACTTGAGAAAATTATGATCTTCTGGGAGGGTTGAATCTTCTTCATTTCTTTGAACGCTTCGGGCCCTGTCATTTCCGGCATGTGCACGTCCATTAGCACGAGGTCAAAGGACCTGTCTTTGAATTTTTCCACAGCTTCTTTTCCGTTTTTTGCACAAATGACTTCCAAACCCATAGGTTCCAAAACATAGACGTACAGATCAAGAAAACCCTGTTCGTCATCGACGACCAAAACACTTCTCTTCGTGGCTGTTAGTGAACCGGGAGGCATATCCGAAATAGCGCTCCTTTCCCGATTTCGCTCTCGACTGAGATGCGGCCTTCGTGCTTTTGGACAATCTCGAACACCAGCGAAAGCCCCAGACCCGTGCCTTTTCCAACTTCTTTGGTGGTAAAAAAGGGCTCGAAGATCTTGGCTTGGATTTCATTAGGAATACCTTGTCCTGTGTCTTGGATTTGGATCTCGACCGCCTCTTTTTCGTTCAGCATGGAATACTTGGTCCGCAGGGTCAGCGTTCCACCGCTAGGCATTGCGTCCATTGCATTGTTTGACAAATTAACGATGACCTGTTGGATTTGACTTCGATTAATAAAAACAGTTGGAATATCGGACGCAAATTCTTTTACTAGCTGAACATTTTTAGTTTTGGCGTAGGCCATGACCAGCGATAGAGCGCCTTCGATGGCTTCATTCAAATTGGTGTGATCTTTTTCCATTTTTCCGATCCTTGAAAAAGTCAAAAGATCCTGCACGAGTTGCTTGCAGCGCAATGCTTCGCGCTCGATCGATTTTAAAGGCATCTCGAACGGGTCCCCCGGGGAAATGCGTTTAGCGACACCTTGGGCAAAGCCGAGAATAACCCCGAGAGGATTGTTGATTTCATGAGCGACTCCACCGGCCAGCTGACCAACCGCAGCCATCTTTTCCGACTGAAGAACGATTTGTTCCATTTTTTGCCGCTGGGCGCTTGCCTTTTCAAGGTCCCCCACCATTCGGTTGAAAGCCTCCGCCAGCTGGCCAATCTCGTCTTCTGACTTTATGTGGACACGGCGGCTGAGGTCCTTTTCCTTTGCAATTTCCGTGGTCACCAGCGTTAAATGCTTGATGGGACGTGTGATGCTATGGGCAATAAACAATGAGAGAAAACCAACCGAAAAAATAATAAGAAGAGAGATGAAAAACATCTTCAACCGAAGACTGTTAATCACTTGAAAAGCGTTCTTGGCGTTTTGGAAAATTAAAAGAGACCAGCCAAAACCTTTGAAATCACGATAGCCCTCGGAAATGGCATATCCCATCAAATCGTCGGTGCCATATAAACCTTTCTCAATTGCAAAACCATTCTTTTTTCCGCCGGCTCCTTGGGCTGCCTGAAGACTTTTCATCTTAAAGCCTTTTTGTAGAATCCTATCTTCCTCGTCGAAAAAGGGTTGCGTCAGCAAGAGTCCTTCGCTATTGATAAGAGCGGCATAAGCGCTTTTATCTTGTTCGGATTTCTCCAAAATCTGGAGCGTATTGACAAGTGTTAAAATTTCCGACCAATTCAGGACAGCGGCGAGGACGCCAATCGACCCGCTATCCGACCGTTCGGTCCCCTGATCCGCAAATTGGGGATGGATAGGCGCGTAAAAAATGATGCCATACCCGCCGAAGTGTTCCAGTAATTCAAGGTCTTGCGATTGAACGCGTTGACTCGACAATCCCTGTTGAAACCATTTGGCGGAAGCAACGTTCTTGCCAAGAAGCCGTTCGCCGCTGGAAGCAACGATACGGCCATCTTTGTCCGCACAAACGATATCCGCATAAAAACCGTAATCACGCTTAAGAAGAATTAAAAACTCGCTGATCCGCCCGTCCGCGTCCCCTTTCAAGATGCCGTTCATGAGAGCATTTTGAGACCATCCGTCAACGTTCTGGCTCCTTTCGAAAAGCATCCGATCGATATGATCCATGACTTGAACAGCCTGTTGTTGAAGGCCTTGTCCAATTCGCTCTTGAAGAATATCTTTGGAGATTTTATATGTGTAAAAACCGATAAAAATAATGGGAAGAGTCGCTAACAGAGAAAAAAGAGCTAGTTTTTTTTGGATGGTCCACTTGAAAAAACCGGATAAATTCGCCCCGAGACTGGGTTCCTCAGTCATGAAGAGGATAATCTTTTGACTTTAATACCAGATTGTCGATCGATACAGCTTTCACGCTGTCATCCAGTTCTTCGGCGGCAATATAACCGATGGCATTCGGCATTTTGGAAACGAGGCGTTTCACGGCCAAACCCGATTGCTGGACAAGAGTTTTGAACGGAATAGGATTATTTGTCTGAAAAAATTGCGCGGTTGGCTCCGCATTCAAGACGCCTTTATAAAAAATTTTCCGTATAGGCGAATCTGTAGGGTGATTAATCGCCATGAGGCTGGATCCGTCGCTCCAACTAGTCTTTTTGCCTTGGTAAATTCTGGCGAGGTCATTAATCGAAATATTGTTCTGGGAACTCTCTTTATTAACAATAACGGCTACTTCAGCAGCCTGTGCTTCCATAGAGAAGAGGGAAAGCGTTAGAAGAAAAACTGCAAAAAGTTGCAAAGAATTGAAGTCTCGCGCCCTCATAGATTCAAAACGCCGCAGCCACCGAGGCCGCCCAACCGTCGTTTGCTCCTTCGCTGGACAGCCGCTCCCCTGCTCCATCGGACAGTACGTATTCGACTTTCAAAACCCAAGCCGGGTTGGGCCTATAATTGAGACCAAACACCCAATGTTGTTCCCTGTTGTATATGTCTCTGTCAGCATCATCGTCGTCCGAGACCCGGGCCCACTCAAATCGGCCCGCGGCCGTGAATTTCGGATCCTCAAATTTTCTTCCGAGAACCGTATTGTTTAGCCAATCGAACCAGAAACGGTAATGAAGCTCGACCTGTCCACCGGTCAGCCTTTGCGGCCCCATCGTCATGTTGGCTTCGCCGGATTCAATTGGGCTCTCCTCATTTTTGAAAACCGCCCATTCGGCAAGCAAATCGAACGGACCGAATGTGTATTTACCGTCGAGATCGACGCCGATCAAATGATGATCATGCTTGTTGATCGTGCCGTAATAGCCGCTGAATCCAAGCTCCAAACCGTCTACTGGATGAATGCCAAGCCGGCCCACAATGGGCTTATTGTTGTTATTGTCGACGGAGTCATTGGAGATATTGGCCTCTCTGAAACCATCATGGTCGCTGAAATCATTCGTGAGACCATTGATCGCATAGATTTGATAATCGACGGTCCAATCTTTGAACATTGGCCCTAATTTTTCATCAACTGAGAAATTTCCGACAAAACCGGCGCCGCCGTTCGACCAGGGAAAAGGAATCACATTGCGTTGGAACGCGGGAAGCGTGGTCAGCTCTTGCAAATGATCGGCATTATCGATGAGATTATAACGCCCGAACGGAACCGTCACCGCGCCCAGCCGGAATTTAATTGCCTCATTGATCTCATACTGAATCCACCCTTGAAGAATTTCAAGATCCTCGCCGTAAGGCAAATTATAAAAACGGATCTGATTGTAAGCCCGGATGCGGTCGGTTGGACGCGCGTCGAATAAAAGTTCGGTATGCCTCGGATCTAGCTTCGAAACATCGTCCTCGAAATGCTTGTATTCGACTGCCGTATAAAAATGCACCTGCACTTTTTTTTGCAACTCCTGCAACAGCGAAACGCTTTCTTCCTCGATGGATTTCACCGACTCTTCCAGTGTCTCCAATCGCTCGGTCGCTGAACCTTTGAGTTTGTTTGCTTCTTCCAAAGAGGTCAATCGCACATCGGTTGTATCCGCCTGAGGAGTAGAAAATTTGATAAGCTGAACGTTCTCATTAGCAAGCTGTGCCTTTAAACTCTGAATTTCCTGATGCATCGCTTGTATTTGCGACTGCGTTTCATCGCGGATATTTTTGATTTGTGTCTGCGTTTCTTCCTGCATTTTTTTCATTTGGGTTTTTAAATCGGAAATTTCATCGGCGAATGCGCAGGCACACACGGTCATACAAAACAAAAAAGTAAAAACTGTTATCTTTTTTTGCATAGTTTAATCAGATTCTAACAATTCTTCATTAAATATCAATGGTTTGTTTCTCCTTTTTACTGTCCTTTTTCCATATGGCTTACAATTCAAGAACTTGGGAAATCATTTTTGCAAGATCTTCTTGGGGAAAAGGTTTCTTCAAACAAAAACTAATCTTGGAATTAAGCGCTCTCTCCAGTTTTTCCTCAGTCGCGTACCCGGTGATAAAAATCACTTTCTGGGTCGGATTTTCCTGCCGGTAAGTTTCCACTAAATCAATCCCGTCCAAAGAACCCGGCATTCGCACATCGGTGATTATCAAATCAAACGAGCCCTGTCGCAAGATTTCAAGAGCCGTTGGCCCGTCTTTGGCCGTGATAACCTCATAACCCAGCTCACCCAACTCATAAGTGAGTAGATCTCTCCACCCCTGTTCATCGTCAACCACAAGAATTTTGGCTGTCTTTTTTTTAAGAAGATTTGAAACGATAGGCGAAACTAACTCATGGCTCATTTAGACGCCTCCTAGCTGTTGAAAATAACCGCAGGGACTAGTTTATCAAATTTGATCATAAATAATCAATATTAATTTAAAATCACTGTCAATAACTATTGATTGACTTTGATTCGTTTGATGCGGGTGGTTCTGGTTTCCCAGTAGCATCCCAAACAGGAAAAATATCGGCCATGAGCTTTTTGTTGCTCTCCTGCTCTTTGGGCGAAACATGATGATAGAAATCACCTGTGATTCCGACGCCGCTATGGCCCAAATGTTTTGATACTCCAGCCAAATTCGCACCATTAGCGAGCAACCAAGTCGCGTTCGAGTGCCTAAAATCATGAAGCCTGACATGTTTCAGCGAGGCGGCTTCGAGAACGGAAAGCAATTTCTGACGCAACGTCGAGCGGTCATAAGGTTTTCCGGTTTTGGTGCAAAACACAAGCCCGAGCTCGTTTCCCTGACTCTGTTCGCTATGCCTTAAAAGAGCTGTCTTGAGCGCCGGGATCATGAAAACTTTCCGCGTCGACTCCTTTGATTTCGGAGTTCCGAAAATCCAACATTTGTCTTTCATGCCATATTTCCCTTTGGGAGCGTGAAAAACGTTTCGTTCAATTGAAATAAGATCATTTTTGAAATCAACATCCTTCCACATTATGCCGGTAACTTCCCCAACTCTCAAACCAGTGCAAAGCATTGCGAAGAAAATTGTCCGAAAAGGTTCATTTGAATATTTTAGAAGTTTCACCGCATCTTCGGACGTCATCGGGATTCCGACGCCTTTATCTATTTTATATTTCGGTACAAGGGTGGCAGGATTGGTTCTGCAAAAACCCAATATCAAACCATATTTTAAAATTGAACCTATCGTAACTAGGATGGCATTTGTATAACGAGCACTTAATTTTTCTCGAAGTTTATGCTTAAGGCTTTCGAGATCATAGACACTGATTTGATTAGCTATTTTCTGGCCAAGATTGGGCAAAATATAGAAACGAAGTCTGGAATCATACGCCCATAAAGTCCCCACCTTCGGGTTCGCGCCCAATTCGTGATTTTTCATCCACCTTTCGGCAAGTTCCCTGAAAAGAATGGGCTTGATGTCTTGTTGTGCGCCGCTCGTGGCGATTTCTGATTGAATCCGAAGGAGGTGTCTTTCGGCTTCTCTTTTATTTGAGCCGATCTTTTTAAAAACCTGTTTGCCGCCAATACGATATTTAATTCCCCAAGTCGCCTCTTTGTGGTCACAGCTTATGGTCTTACCGCTATAACGGACTTTACTCCTTCTGCAAGCCGAACAGCGTCTAATTAAACCCATGGCACTCTCCTATTAGGAAGGATCACATTCATGGGGTCGGTATAGGATTTAATCAAGTCAATTCCTTAAGGCCGGGTGATTCAAACTGCTCTCTGACCTTCTGTGGATTAAAACGAACTAAGCGGCCAAATTTTAGATGCGGGATCTTCTTCATATTCCTACGAATCCATCCCTCTTTAATTCCCAGCATTTTTGCCAGCTCTTTCGAGTCTACTAATTGAGAGTTTTCCTTAGGCGCTTGATCATTATTATTTTTTTCCATAGCTCTCCCTTTAGGAATTTTTTCCTTCGATTGGAGAGAATAATCCAGAAATTCGATGAATGCGCTGATCAAAAATTACGTCGCTGTGCCTGACAGGGCGCTTTAGGAGCAGTCCTTCGAGCGTCCGGCACCGCGAGAGAGCGACGTAAGTTTGTCCGTGATCGAAAGCTCCACGGTCTAAATCCACAATGACTTTGTCGAGAGTTAGACCCTGGCTTTTATGGATGGTCAGACTCCAGGCGAGTCTGACAGGAAATTGTTCGAAGGTTCCAATTACGTCATGGGTAATACCTCCTGACGAACTGTCATGCCGATATGCAATCTTGTCCCATTTGACCGGGTGAACATCAAATTCCCCGTGATCAATCCGAACTTTGATTCCGTCGGATGACAAATCAGTAATTTGTCCAACGCTTCCATTTACCCATCTTCCGGAGGGATCGTTCTTAATCATCAAGATTTGGGCTTGGACTTTGAGTCTTAGATATTCGTCGGCGGGATAAGACCGGCGGTCGTATTCCCCTTTTATTGATGCTTGGTAAAGGAATTCTGCGCCTGGAAGTTTTGACAAGCGGGCATGGTTGACTGCATCAGCGGCGGCGTTTGTGGGAACAAGTCTTATGCTATCTTTCCAAACCTCAGCAAGCTCGGGATCAACGCGTGTGTTCAGTAACTGCAAATCAGCGTCGCTAACGCTATTGTCTCGAAGCTTGTTAAGCAGGGACATAAATATTCTGTCCTTCTGCCGGAAATTCTTTGTCAGGGCGAAGGAATAAAATTTAGCTTCCTCGAACACCCTCGCACTGAAAAAGTAGCGAGTCTCGTACAATTCTGAATAATGCTCGGCGAGGTCTTTGTCCAGCACCGGCGGCAACTGATAGAGGTCGCCTATTAGGAGAACCTGTACGCCACCAAATGGAAGGTTAAAACAATTCCGGTTAAGCCTCAGCGAGTAATCAATAGCGTCCAGCAAGTCGGGCCTGACCATCGAAACTTCGTCGATGACCAGGAGGTCAAGCTTTTCAAGAAGTCCATTCGTTGACAAACGCCTGACATCTTCTTTTTGGATTAAAGTATGCGGGAATTTGAAAAAACTATGGATTGTCTGGCCTTGGACATTGACTGCCGCAATACCTGTTGGCGTTAGGACAACGAGTCTTTTTCGTGTGTTTTGCCGAAGGTATGTGAGCCAGGTTGACTTACCAGAACCGGCAATGCCTGTAACGAATAGAGGCTTTGAGGTGTTCTCGACGACTTCATAGCATTGACGGAATTCCTGGCTTTCCTCAAAATCAACTGGAAGGGCAATCGGTGATATATAGGAAGGCGGGCGCTTTGAATCCAAAATGCCACCTACTTCTTTCGTTTTATTTTTCTTTTTTGCTTTCATTGTGGCATCCTTCTGCTGATCCAATACACTAAAAGCGCTGTCTTGCCCGTCCCGGGCTCACCGGTTATGTAGACATTTTTACAACTTTGGATTTCGTGAAGGCACTTTCCAAATTCTTCACTCAACTTGAAATTGGTAGGTAGGGCAATCTGCGGAATATAGGAATGTGGGCACCTTGAGTCCATCATGCTGCTCGCTTTTCTCATTTCATTTTTATTTTTAACTTTCATTGTGACATCCCCTATTGGTTGATACGCCAAACAAGTAATTTATTTTTTTCTTGCGGGCTGTGGCTTAAATAAAAAATGCTCCGTAAGTTCTAGCGCTTACGGAGCAGTTATAGCACGCACCTGCTTATGAAATCACAGGACGTGGAAGGATTTATTGTTTGTCCGGTTATTTATGAGTATCTATCGAGAATGGGATCTTTGTTTCGGGGAATTTCCAGGGTTTCTTCAGATCATCATCCATACGTGTTATGGCTTTATTGATGACCTCTTCAATTGCGGTGAAGGTTTTTCTTTCCTTATCCTTTGTACTATCACGGTGCGGTGTTTTGGATCTTTTTTTGGGTTTATCCAATTTTAATTTTGGCGCATACAGACCCACTACTTTTTTAAATGCTTGCTTTAAATCATCGGTTAGTCCTCCGGACTTAATCTCCTTAATTAAAACGGCATCCTCAAAAACCCTGCCTTTTACGGCTTCACTTAATTCCTTTGGATATGATTTCTTGAAACCACCAAGCGCTAATAGCTCAACCTCCCCAGGAAAACTTTTGAGCCACACACGGGCAATCTCGGCTATTGGAAACCCCGCCTGTTTCAAATCGTACCAACAGAGGTCCCTGCCATAATTAGGCCTATCCTCAGTTTTCCCAGATAGAAATTCATTTTGGAGTTTTTCAACTTCAGACCATCGAGCTCGAACAGCCTTCTCGGTCGCCCTTTCATCAATCTCGATAATAATCTTCTTCTTTCCAATATAAGGAATATCGCGTGGGTAGATTTTAATAGGAGGATCAGCGTAGTCTCCAAGGGAATCTAAGTTTCCGTCCCATCTATGATCTATATGGCGGTCTCCGCAAAACTGTCTCCAACGAAGCTGCATTAATTCCAGCAATTTGCACTTTTGCGCAATCTGTCCTTCAATCCCTAACAGCTGCGGTGCTACGTAACTGGCCATCCTAAATTCGTAATCAGCTCCAGGCGGGTTGTATTTAAGAATCGGGTTGCTTTTAATTATCTTTTTCTGTTTTGCCATAGGTAGTGCCCTAAGCATAAAGAAGTCATCGCCGAAATGGACGAGAACTATTTTCACTTCTTCCAAGAATTTTTTATCGTGTAATAGACGCTCCGCCTTCTGCTGTTGTTTGCTCGGGTTCTTACAGCGTCTGTACTTATTGATAATTTTATTCCGAATTGCCTCTAATACCCGCGGATTAAATTCGGCTTTGCTTATTTTCTGGACAACCAAGAAATCCTCCCACGTCCTGTGACCCACTGCATCAACGCATGGTAAAACACGTCTATTGAGGCTGATTTTACACCTATTGAGAAATTCTGGCTTCAATTTTCGACAACGATAAGGATGCCTTAAAAATGAACAATCTCCACTTCCATCGAAAAGCCCGGGACGCAATCGGGTTAGCGCCCTATATAAAAGGAAAATCGTAAATTTCAAAAATAAAACTCACAATCTAAACCAAAAAAAGGACAACAAAATGACCACATCATCTGAAGACCTAAAAAACTGGGCAAGAAAAAATCAAAAATTCATCAGTCTGAATGATGGCGAATCAATTACGTTTCGCCTATTAGAGGCTCGCACGACAACGAAGGACATCTTCGGCGAAGAAAAGGAGGTTGTGAAATACACGTGCGGGCTTCCGGATGGCTCAAAGAAAATATTTGAGAACGGGAGTCCTGCCTTGGCAAATCGCATGGCGGATTTCCTGGAAAAGGTTGTCACGCTCTCTCGAAGCGGCATGGGGAGCAAAACAAAATACCGAGTCGAGGAGTTCCAGGGCGAGCCGCCGTTTTAAGGATAAGGGATGACGCGCCGCGAACAAATCTATAGTTTTCTGGTAGAACAAACATGGCTTTCAGACAGTCACAGAAAGGAGCTGTCTGAAAGTCGTGGTTTTTCCTTTGAGGCAATCGAGAAGCATCGATTCCGTTCAACTGGCAAAGAGTTATCAAATCTTGAATCAGATCTCCGGAATAAATTTGATGTAAAAGATTTAATCGATGCCCAAGTATTCATCGCCCAAGGAGATGATGGCAGATTAAACCCGGTATTTTTTGAAAAAAGGATTCTAATCCCCTACGCCCGCCTGGATGGGACGATTTATCATTTAAGACCTCATAAGCAGGGCCTTAAAGGCATCCCCATAGAAATCTACCAAGAAGAATACCTGAAGGATGAACCCACTGAAATAGTTTTAACTGAGGGTGAATTCAAAGCCACCGCCGGATGGCAGCTTGGCTTCCCAACGATTGCGGTGCCGGGAATCTCATCCTTTTCGGATCAACACTTCCCCGATCTTGTTGCCCTCTTAAATAAATACCGCGTGAGAAAGATCATTATAATTTTTGATAGCGAGGTCAAGGACGACCCCGCCTTCCCTGATCGGTATAAAGAAGACCCTGCCAATCGGTTTGATACACCACTTTATGCCATCTACATGGCAAAACGTCTTGAAAAAGAAAACTTTGAAGTCAGAATTGGCACACTTCCGGATGAGTGGCAAAAAAACGGTAAAATCGATATCGATGGCGCACTCGCTCAGAAAAAGACGCCGGAGGAGTTTCGCCAGGTAATCGCCCAAGCAAAAAGCCATCAAGATTATTTGAATGGTCTTGATAAGACAGCCCAGCGCATCATAAAAATAAAGCTCGCCAGGAAATACTTTCATCCACGCGTCATCAAAAACTTCGGCCACTATGAAGCCATAAAGGCTGGTAAGGACGGTGAGCCCGACACCCACATTGTGATATCCAACTGCATTTTGAAGATTGCCGCAATCTACCGCACCGCTGAAGGCGTTATAAGGTATGTACGCCTTATAAACGAGCTGGGTGAGCACTCAGGCACCATTCCAATCAAAGGCTCAGACATGCAAACGCCGGATGCCTTCAACACATTTTGTAACGATCTGGGCAATTTCCTATGGTGGGGCAACAAAGAGAACCTGCGCGACGTTTGGAAACAAGAATTTCTGAACGACGATGGCCAACACATCACAGAAATGGACCACGTTGGATGGATTGAAGAGGAAAAGCTCTGGCTTTTCGGGAATGTGGCCATTGACGAAAAAGGTAAAGAATACCGGCCCGACAAAAATGGTATTTTCTGGATCAACGGCAGTGGAATTAAGGCTGTAGCTCTTCAAGTTCAGGGTAAAAGCGGCCTCAGCGAAGGGATTCCCCTGCTTTACCTAAACGAGTTTGACCCGAAAGAATTGCTCGACAGACTCGCATACGTAATTGGAAGAGAGCAAGCACTTCTTTGTATTGGCTTTGTGAGCGCATTGCCCTTCATGGAGGAAATCTTCGACCGTTACGGATGTTTCCCCTTTCTATTCTTTGACGGTAAGCGTGGCAGCGGTAAGTCAAGCATTGCTGAATGGATAACTAGTATCGGAGGAATTGAAAATCCGGGCCGGATGGCAGCCGACACCACCCCCGTCGCCGTTCAGCGGTATCTTGCTTATTATTCCTGTCTCCCCTTTTTCCTAGACGAGTACCGGAATGAAAAGAAAGTGCTCGATAAAAACGGTTTATTCCGGAACGTTTACAATCGCCACTCCGCAGGCAAAGGAATCAAGGCAAGTTTTGGAATCAGAGAAGGCAAAATCCGCGGTACTCTCATTTTCGCCGGAGAAGACGTCCCAACAGACAATGCTTTGAGAACACGGTGCATAGAAATTTACGTCAGCGAAAACCAACGCAAGGGTAAGCCGGACCAATTTAATTGGATGATGGCAAACAAAATAAAGTTTTCGAGGCTTTTGTACGACATTCTGAAACGAAAGCATGAAATAACTGATGAATACCTGAAAGCCCTTAACGTTGACGTTGAGTTTCTGCGGTCTCACAAAGAACTCGATCCTCGGATTGCGGTAAATTTCGCGGTTATAACAAGCGCCCTCACCGCTGTTTTGGGAATCAAAGATGACCAATTTACGATGTGGCTGATAAACCGCGCAACCACAGCCAAGCAGGAATCAGAAAAAAGCCATGCTGTATCTGAGTTTCTGGAAGGCCTTGTTTACCTAAAACACACCGAGCAAATTGATGACACCTTTTACGACTACGATCAGACAGAGAACACGATTTATTTGTGGTATGAGGGGATTTATCAAAAATATGCGGAAAGCGCTCAGCGAGCCAACAGGAATTTGGTATTCAGCAAGGACGGTATCCGGAAATACCTGAAAGACGAGCCTTATTTTAGGAAAGCGGGCGTCATGACACGTCTTGGGAAAAACCAGAAACGATGCATGGTCTTTGATTATCAGACAGCCTTAGAACATCTGAAGGACCTGGTCGATGATAAGGTCCCCGCTTACCTTAAGGACAACATGCCTGGTACAGCCAAACCCGCAAATGGTACGACTGAAAATAATGCCCCGTACCAGTCTTAATTCTTTTTGTTTAAACGAGTTACATGAAAAAAGACGCGTTGGTACGCTCGGTACGGATAAAAAATATCTCAATGCCATGCGCCGCTACAACGGGGATAGATCGGTTTCACAAAGCCTTGTCTTTTTAGCGTACCATCCGTACCAAAACAAAATTTGTGCTTTAACTAAGCCTGGGAAAAGGACTTCTGGTGGTACGGGTGACCCGTACCAAATTGATTCTGGTACGGTCAAACCCGTACCAAAAACTGGAGTTCAAAACTATGTTTGAAGAATTCGCCAACAAAGAACCCGATCCGGCGAGGGATATTGTCAAGGGTTCATCTGCCAAGATAGAGCGCTTTAAGGCGCTATGGGTGATGTTTAAAAAAGGAACCGATTGGATTAACAAGGAATACGAAACCCACATACTGCCAGACGGACGAAGGCATTATGATCCGCATTTGGAGACTCAAATTAAAAGGTTCGAAGATGAGGTTATTAAACCGATGGATCTTCTATGGGTTGAGATGACCGAGGGTGAACGAAATGCTTGCGAACCGCTTAAACTAAACCCGCCATCAGACTGCCAATCTTTTCCATGACAGGAATAATGCCGCTCCCCTTATCAAGAAGCTCATTTGCTCTGGCTTCTTTAAGTTGAGCCTCATTCTGAGGCGTTAGAGAACCTGAAAAGATAATAACAGGGATTGTATCGTTGGTCTTCCGAATCGCCTTTAAGAGCGTAAGACCTGATTCGTCATCGCCCAGATTTAGGTCTGAGACAACCATGTGAACGGGCTGTGTTAACAAAACCTGCTCAGCATGAGTTATATTCGCGACTGTTATAGACTCGTATCCGCTTGTCGAAAGGACGTATTGGAAAGTTTCGCGTATTCTAGGGTCGTCATCAACAACCAAGATTTTTTTCATTTCGCTTTGTCTTTCTCATAAGACACTAGCGTCTTTGGCGGTGCATAAGTCACGGGCGATGGCTTTGATACCGTCGAATGATAAACTCCTGGGTCCGCTACTCCCGTGTCTTTCAACATCTGCGCGATTTTCTTTTCGGACTCCTCTCTCATGCTTTTTTCAAGCTCTGCCTGGGTTTTAAGTGTCCCTAACCTTGCCTTTTCTTCCCAGGCATGCTGTTCAGCTGTTAATCCTTGCACAACACCTTTGGAAAGGCGCTCGGCTGTCGCATGGGTTTCTTGAAGAAACTTTTCTCTAAACTCTCTTTCACTTTGTACCCACCCCGCAATACCACCGGGGCCGAAACTCGCAACATTGCCATCCGGTAACATGTACCTATTTTCCCGCTTCCATTCTTCGACTTGCTTGAGAGCCTCTTTTTCTATTTCCTCAGGCGTGGGCTTTTTAAGGCTTGGGTTCGAATACACCCTGTTTTGAATATCGAGTCGGCAGGCGGCTAGACGAATTTCATCCGTAGTAAGTTCGCGACCTTCGGTTTTAGCATGTTCTTTAAACTTCGCGAGACCCTCTGCATTAATTTGTCTTGCCTTCTCAATACGGTCAGTAGGCCATTCCTCTTTCGGTACTTCGGTAGGCGTTGTAGAAGCAGGTGTAAAGCCACTCAATCCAACTGTCTCTCCGTTTAGCGTCTTCGGGGTCGGAAGAAGCGACGTACCGCCTGTGGGTCCAGCAGATACCCCGCTTGATTGGGTTATGTTTTGGGTCTGCGTCCCATTCCAAGATTGCGTGGGATTACTTGCCCCATAGATCTGCCCATTTATATCAATCGAATACCCGCCCGCTTTTGCCTTGTCTACTTCCTGCTGGATCTGGGCATTAACCTGTGCTCCCTGTGCCTGAGCCTCAGCATCCGCCTTCGCCTGATACTTCGCCACCAGTTCTGGGTGGGATTGGGTCATGTCTCCGTATTCGCTCTCAGCATGTGCGGCAAGCGGATATACTGATAGCGCCAAAAATAGTATGGCTACGAAGCTATATTTAGCGGATATTTTCTTCATCATTTCATCCCCTCCTCTACAGGACAGCTCTTAAATCCCCAAAAACTTTTTGGCCAGCACCCGCGTATTGAGCTTTTGGATTTGGTTTTGGTCAACACCGAAATCACGCAGTGCATCCTTTGTGGTGACCTCTGTAAACGCGTGATACGCGCCGGAGCGGTCTTTGATGAAAAGATACACGCGGCCCCGCTCTGTGGTCTTGGTTGCAAGCTGTAAAACAGAATCGCTTATTGCCGTCCTTAACCTTATCTTGTTTTTGGCTTTCATTTTGTCTCCCATGTAGGTTTCTTCACATCGTCAGCCAACCACTAAAAAACCCATCCCTCGATGCCGAGAAATGGGCTTACTGGTTCGTTCGTCCTTCTCGGTAGCCCAACTGTCCATCGCTCGGACTTGTGGCTTTGCGCCCCTGCGTTACCGCAGGTTAGCCCTTATCGAGCCGGGGCTTTTATACCCTCTATAAGTATACCATGGAAATGGGACACGGGTGCGGTGTCGTAAATGCCACCTTCTGCGATACTGGCTCTATGGCAAAAGACCTCCGTAAGCAGATTTGTAACCGTATTCGGGAACTACGGGCGAAGCAGGACATCACCCAGCAGGAATTGGCTGAAAAGGCGGGTTTAGACTATAAGAGCATCCAGCGCCTGGAAGCTAAAACTCCTCGTTTTTACCCAAAAATCCACACCATCGCCAAGGTAGCTGAGGCTTTTAAGGTAAGCTTGTCGGATTTCTTCAAGAATATACGCTAGTCGGGCGCGAGAGCACTCAAAGCGGACGGCTTAAACTATCCTGCTCCCTTTTTCTTGCTCAAAACTCGTAGAAAAAAATTTTTGGTCACCCTGTATCCTGCGACCACATCTCCCGGTCCAGGACCGTGATGTCTAAAGTCTCTTGTCTTCCTGCCACGCTCTATCTGCCTGCCGAATCCCCACTTGTACGCATAATAATCGGCGCACATTTCTGAAATCCACTCGCTGTTAAATAAATTCCTGCGCCGTTGCCTATCTTTCTCACGGGTACAGACATGACCAAGTTCATGAGCGACATTGGCAATCGCATTTTTATGGACAGCGTCTTTAAGTAACACTTCTCCGGGATTATTATCAGGATCGAAGTAAAATGCGGAATTCTGCCAGAATGTTTTTTCATCTACATCCCTCGCTTTCCAATGCCCCTCCGTTCCATCTCGCATTTCTAATTTGGAAAGAGCAGAGAAATACTCAACTCTTGATCGAATGCGTTTATAATCTTTCGGAAACTTCTTCTTTAGGCGGTTGAGAACTTTTTCAATAGCGTGCCTCACCTGCCAAGATTTCAAATTGCAAGGAACCCCGTGCACGAATTTTTTATTCCTCGCCAATTTGTTTTCGTTATAAATCATAACTAAAATAACCTCTCAACCTTTTCTCGGGACTTGATGAATCCTTGCGGCCATTTCGGTTGGGGTTTCCTTCAGGCACATTTAAATCTTGTTGCGTTTTACAGGTCGTCATTGTTTATGACCTCACCAATAAATCCTTGAATTCATAATATCCCATCTCGCCCAAGCGATTGACAGCCATATCAATAAGTGGAGCGACGGGCAACTTTCCACGTTTACTTCCGGCTTTTTCCAAAATTTGTCGTATAAGGTCCAACCTAAAATGGATATTAATGAGCGACTCTTTACTCTTTAGCAGTTCAACCAATAGGCGCATAGATTCCAACGTATGGGTTTCAATGTTCTTATCAAGATATTCCAAGAGCTTTTCTTCCTGATAGCCACGATAAAGAAATGGGATTATAGATCGAATAAGCGTCTCAACACTGCTTATCGGCTCGGGCACGAGATCAAGCCAACGAACATAAGCGGTCGCCTCATAATCTTTTACGCTTTGTCTTTTTTCCCATATTGTTTTCAACAGAGGCCATTTTCTGAGTCTTCCTTCGGGGTTCTTCGCTTCCTCGTCGGCTTTAAAGATATCACCTAAAAATCCAATGGCATGTGCTCGAGCATCTTCATCGGCTCTCTTAAAAAACTGCTCAAGCAAGTCATCAGATTTACAGCGATCTCTATAATAGTAATAAGCCATCATGAGATGTTCCCCAAGTCGATACCGATATTGGTTTGACCGCTCATGCCTCTCTTGCTTTTTTGGATCAAGTGAATCAACGGCAGCCGTATACTCGGTTTTCAGAAGTTCGAATAGTTCTTCATAAAATCTTGAATAAAATAAAAATCCAACCCAATGGGCCTTGCAAAACAATTCTCTTTCGCGAGCCTTTGGAAACAGCTTGCCCGTCTTCAGCAATTCCTTTACCCACTCCTGATCCAAATAATAAAGAAACGGCAAAAAATATCCGAACGAGGATTGAACAGAGGGGCTTTTCTCCACATCAAATCTATCATTCAAAAATTGCCTTACGTCGGGCTCTATTCTGGATGGTCCTTTGGGAAACGGCCCTTTCCCCTTTTCCGCTTCTATCTCTTTAGGAGATCGAAAAGTTCTTGCCCACCGCAAGGCATATTGTAAAAGCGCTCTTGTCTCCTTGCCTCGATTACAATTAATGCAATAAGTAACAAAATCTTTGTCTGAGCCGTATTTTTTCTCGTCTTCTTCGGTCGGGTTTGGGTCTAAAGAAATCAATCGAAATAAGATCGTTTTTATTCTTCCCATCTCCGCGACTGAGATCGAGAAGCTCTCTTCTCTTACGATTGCTTCAAGAAGATTTGCTGCCGCACCACAAGTCCACGCAAAAGTTCCGAAATCAAACCTTTCTCTAACCGTTTCGGAATTAAGTTGGGCTTCCGATTTAATAGCTTCAGTCAAAGATTCGCACAGCCCGAGGATCGCATCCAAAGAAAACGTTTTCTTTGTACGACATGCTTTCTCAAAACCACTCAAAAGCCCTGCAACATAGGCAGGGTAAATCTTGTCGGGTTCAAAAAACCGATTTGCGGCAAGCGCCCATGGCTCAGGGTTATCCTGGACAACTTCTTCAAATATTCGCGATAAACCTTCGGGTGACGGTGACGGCCCCCAATCATCTTTTTTTGGCTTAAATTTGTTTCGGATATAATCCAGAAATTCGTCGACCGTCATTTTGCTTATTTCTTCTTTGTTCGAAGGGCTTGTGGGTCCTGTCCATGAAGAATGTGGCCCATCGATGTCAGGATATTCGGCTTTACCGAGTTCTTCTTCCAACTCTTGAAGGCGTTTAAGTAAATCGGGTCTTTCTTTTAAGGCTGGTTCGAGAGCGCTCAGCGTATCTCGAATCGGATAAAGTCGAAGTTCGGCGAACTTTTCATCGCTGGCTTTTTTATAGAATGTGCGTGGAGGTCCTTGTAGAATCTGCTCGTAAAACTTGTTTCTATCCTCAGTGGGCAATATATTTAGTTTTTTCTTCACCAAAAAATAAAATTCGTGTTTTAGATCATGATCTCCATATAGCCATGTCTCATCTTTTAAGATGCCTTTGATTAGGTCTTCGTTACCAGCGCTCTCGCTTAAAGCGTAAAAAGCCAAACGTTGAAATATCGAATAGTCCTCTTTAAGAAACCTTTGGATAACTGTTCTGTGTTTGGCGGCATCGATTTTCTCCAAAGCCCCCAACGCGTCTCTTACAACGTCTGTCAAAATATCCTTTATGTCATCGTGGTCCCAATTCTGCTCATGTGGTTCTATGGCCTTACGCCAGATAGTTGAAAAATCCGTTTTTGATTCTCCTTTTTCGAACGCTATCGCCTCTTTCAATCTTTTTTCAGCGATCAACAACACATCATGGGCTTTGACTTTGAGCAACTCTGGCAAAGCCTGATCTTTTAGCTCCCGAAAGGTATAAATTTCGTATCTTAGCGATCCCCGCCCGTCTCTCCCTGGCACCACTTTTGAAAGAACATTAAACAATTCGATGGCAGAATCGTATTCTTTCTCACGAACATACTTTTTCAATAGTTCTACTGAATCATGGTCGATCAGAGATTTATATTTTGCATCAAGCCACTTATCTATCGTTGGAATAAGTGTCCTTGAAATAGACGACGGCATTTTAAGGATTGCATCCATAAAATCTCGGACAACCAAATGATTGTCCGTTTTTATACCCTTAAGAATCGCCGCGATTTTATCGGGAATTTTATCGGAGACTTTTATTAAATATTGTCCCGGCCACCACCGCTCAAAGTAAATCTGTTTCCCGTCTGCGCTCAAAGAAGGCTCGGGGATGTGCGTAAATAAACTAAATTCTTTTTGTAGAAAATCAAACCAGTCTGGATCATCGATGTTTCGAATGAAGTATTCGAGTCGCGTCGGCTTCATAAGAAGCTTTTTTAATGAGTCGGTGCTGGTCATTTTGGAGGACCTTTTTTAATCACGTCATCAATCTCAGGGCTTGCATCGATAAAAATACAGCATGCCGACCACCAGCAGTCCTGAATACGATACCAATTTTCCATAAAACGCTCATGAGTGGCGGCTGTGCCATGATGACTGATGTCTGTGAAATACTTATGGCACTCATTCCATATTTTAAGCGCCATATCAAGAGAGGATTTGATTTGAGGGGTCAGTGTTTTTAACTGGGCTTCCGTCCCGAACAACGTTTTAAGATTCTGCTTCATGGTCACTTTTCCCGTCACCATGTCACTTAAAAGTTCTTCGAATTTTTGCCTTGCAGCTTCGCAGAGCTGCTTTTTTGATAGGCTTGGATCATGAGGAATAAAATCAATCACTTTTTCGAAAAGAGCTCTAATTTCTTGAATAACCTTGCCCTTTTTATCTTCCGTCGAGAATTCAGCAAGAAGCGCTTTTGAATCTCGTCCGATATGACGAAGAAGCTTGTTCGTTATCCCTCGGATTGAATTTGCGGCTTGGGCGTATTTGTCTTTATTAGAGGGGTCGGAAAGCACTGTGATTGCTCCCTCAAAAATTCTGACAAGAGAACCATCTCCAATGTGCTCAAAACTCCTTTTTAATTCTATTTCTCGTTCAGATAAAACGATAGTGTTCGGTGGGATAGATTTGGAATCATTTTCCGCAGAATTGGACATTAATCTTATTCACCAAAATATATTTGAAAATTTGTCACTAATAATTCCATGAATGGTTTTCTGTTATCGACGTTGGCTGCTATACCACTGAATCTTGAAATTTCATTTTTATAAAACTGGCCATCGTAAAGTTCTTTAATTAAGGGGTGCGCTGCATTACTTACTATCACGTGCGTTCCATTGTTACTTAATGTGCTAGCAGCCTTCGATAGTCGCAATTCATCGATCTGCGAAAATAACTTGGAGTTATATTTAATAAACCCGTTCTTTAAATGGCTGGTGACATACGGCGGGTCAAAATAAACGAGATCCCCCTTTTTTGCTACTTTTATCACGTCTTCAAAATCCTCGCATAGAATCTCTGTATTTTTTAATCGCTGGCTTACCAACATTAAATGATCTTCTTGATAAACCAATTTATCTCTATTGAGATCTCCGCTGGGAACATTGAAATTACCCTGGTTGTTCACCCTGTAAAGTCCATTCCAACATGTTTTATTCAAAAATATAAAATATGCTGCCCTCTTTATATGATCTGCCTTGGGGTAAAGTTGATCTCTAACCTTGTAATATGTGTCCTTATTAGTTCGAAGCTTTTTTAATACCTTCATAACAAGGCGACAGTGGTTCTTGACTTGCTTATAGCAATTGATTAATTCGGGATTTGTGTCGGATATCACTGATTTGGCAGGCTCGAGCGCAAAAAATAAACAGCCGCTACCAAGAAACGGCTCATAATACGTTTTATACTCTGGTAGGCGATCCTTGATTAATGGAACCAACCACCGCTTACCACCTGCCCATTTAAGGAATGATTGCATTATAATTTTATGACCATTTTTTGTCGTGCTCTGTAATCTGCCACGGCTTCTTCTGATTTTATGGACGACACCATATCCGATATTTGCGCAAACGCTTCTGCGGATATCAGTCGCCGCAGCCGGGCTCTCTCGTTATCACTTTTCTTAATTATTAATAAATAGCAGAGATCATATAATGCTTTAAATTCCGCATTACTTGAAGATGATTTATCAGGCCCAAGATTTCTGAATAATCGGATATTATCTTTAGTGGTCAGCGCAATACACATATTTGAAAACGCGATCAATTCTTTTTCATCAATTGAGGCCCTAAATGTGCTGCGCACGGCAGGATCTTCGTGATTAATTATTTCATACAGATTACTCATGAATGAGCGCACCGATTTGATTACCGGGCTGAACTCCTTCAGATGTCGCGATTTATCCAGAGACTGCCCTAACCTACCATGCGAATATTTTCTTTTAATCGCAGACAGGTATGTCTTGAATTGCCCAGGAGAATCATTTCTGGCATGACTAAATATTTCTTCAAGAACTTCCGGGGATAACTGCTTGCGAACTTTCTGGCCCGGATCAATGAGAGGAAGCATTTCAGTTAAGCAGCTCAAGGTTCTGATTTGTCCAACATCTCGAATAATATCTTCTTTGGACTTCCAAATAGTTCTTACTTTATGGCTTCGAAATACAGTGGGTCGCTTGATTAGCCCGCGAGTCTCTTTCTGCACTGCCCATCCAAACTGGTGAGGCTTTTTGACGCCCATCTCAAAAAGTTTGTCACCCATTTGCCACAATGATTCAATCTTGACCCTAGTCGACGAACGGGGGTCTCTATAAATATTATTCAGATTGGAAATTGCGGCTATAGCTTCTTTTGGGTTCTTAGGCATTTATCCCAGCGTATGTTCGATTTCTTCGTTAAGCACCGTTGCGGCTAATTCTTGTTCTAGCTTCAACCCTAGATCAATTACGTTAGACCCAACTTCGAGAGGAGTAGGAACCTTCCCTTTCTTTTCAAATAATTTATGCACGCATTCAGGCGAAATTACCATTGACACATAATTGAGAAGCCTCGTATCTAATTTGATTTTGCCCGATTTACTAGAGTTCCGTTTTATAAAGTCAGGATGTTGTGTATTTATAACCAACGAATTACCTAGATTTATTACTCTATCAGCGCCTGCGTGATTTTGAAACTCTATCCGAGGTCCTGGGCCTTGAATCATCTGATCTTTGGAAAGTCCTTCTCCCGATGACTTTGATTTCTGTTTACCCCCGCCACCCTTTTCGTCATCGCCCAAACCGCTCTTACCATTGAGATCCGCATCCCCACCTGAGCCCTTACTATTGGGGCCAGCGCCTCCACCACCTGCTTCATCGCCACCAAATGGAACATCGCCAGAATCTTCCATTACTTTTTTTTCGTATTCTCCCGGAATTGACGAAGGGGCCATCTGCTCATATTGCAGCCTAAACCCTCGCATTATGCGCGACAAGCAGTCTGACATTATACTGCTTAGCTTACGAAACGAATCCTGGGTTTTTGAATCCATAACTTTGTCGATTAAAATTTCAACATCTTTCTGAACAATCAATATGTTTTCGTATAGTAGATCACGGGCCGAAGAATCTTTTAAATCATCTCTTGTTAAATTGGGTGAACAAATATCATTAATTTCGATAGCCCCCACAACGAACGGATTAGACCAGACTGAAATATCCTTCCCATTCTCACGAACATAATTTTTATAACTTTTAAGATCTGAAATGTTCTGCACTCTTCTTTGCTTATTAGTCAATACGGGAAGTCTATTTTCTTGAACCTTTTCAAGAATGCGCAAATCTACATTTATTTTTTTTGAGCTTCCCGTTATAGAAAGCTCCTTTTTATACGGAGTGCCCGGAAATGTGGAATAGCTGAACGCCTGACATTCGTATTTCTTTGACCCGCCGTCAGCCAGATAGATCTTAATCATTCCAGACCTTAAAACATCATCAAAATGGCGTTCGATCTCAGAAACCAGAGCTTTAAGGAATATCGATTTCTTAAATACTTGGGGGTCAAATTTTGAAATTGTTACTCTCGTCCCTGGCTTTTCGAGCTGCTTACCATCTGTAATTTCGCATGGAACTTCTACATTCTCATCGAATGATCGATCTATTCTGATTCTTGATTCGTCAGACCCTTTTTTCTTACTTATGAAAACTGCCTCCTTGGCAAAAGCTCTGAAGGCATGAACACCAAAACCAAATTGACCGTTTGCCCATGGAACGGTTTTCTTTTTTGACCGTCCAACCTCAGAAAGAAGCTCTCCGAGTTCCTGTGGTGTCATTCCCCCACAGTTGTCGGTGAATGAAACTTTTTTGCCTACCAAATCGACTTGTATATCTAAAATCGGCTTTATTGGAGTCCCTTTTTCGCGCAAAATTGAACCAGCATCTACGGCGTTATCGATATATTCCATAGCAGCTCTGAAAAAATCTTTATATGTCCCGGCAATTTGATTCAAGAGCTCATGCTGATCACGAATTTTCAGTCGAGTTTTTAACGCAATTTTCATTGGATTCTCCTAATTAACCGTAATACGATACTTTGTTGTATTACCCTCTCCCTCACGAACGATTTCTTTTGTCGACATCAACATCCCAAGCAACCGATATGTTTTGGGAGGCTTCATACCACAATCGTAAGATATTTCAAGCGTACTTAACGGTCCGCTATTGCCAAGGCATTCCCTGATTTGGTCTAAATTCTGCATCCTGACAATAAAAGCTAATCGCCTACGTTTTTCAAAGGCTAGGCGCGATACTTCCGGCAACACTCTTTTTGGTCTGTGAATATTTAATTCATTTCTAAAGAATTCGATGGAACCCCACAGACGGCATATCTTAAGAGAAAGGTAACGCCACCTGCGAGTCCTTTGCATTTCAGTGGTCGAGGGAGCGTGCCCAAGTTCTGCCTCAATTTGTTTATGTAGTTCAATGCACTCCCCCTTCTGGGTCTCAAGTCTTAACTTCTCCAAATCGGCGTCTTTTACGCCATAGGCCGTTAGCAATTTTCTTAAATACACTGTCGATATGCTGTGTGATTTGGCGACAGTACTTAGACTCATTGTCTTTGAATAAGATTCGATGATAGATTCCTTTGAAACAAACGGATACTCATAACCCGAATACTTAAATAAGCCATAACGCGTGCCTTTAACCAATATTTGACGAATACGCTCTCGGGTTAATTTTAAGCTCTTCGCTACGCTTTGAAGTGTTCCATTTTGCTTATAAAGCTCGAAGCATCTCCTATAAAATTCGATTCGCTTAATTCCGATCACTTGTTCCCGTAGCTTATCCAAAATAATTGATTTGGCAGGATATAGCTTCCTAAACGTATCGAGAAAATGGCTGGGGTCTTTTTTTGATTTGAGCGCCTCGTCAATCTCTCCCAGCATTTCTTGGCTAAGTTTCATGCCCAACTTCAAATCCAATTCACCCAAGAAAAGTAGAATGTCTTTAGCGCTTTTTTTACCCGCGTTCTTTTGATCGAGAATTCTCGTCTCTGTTATCTGCACCAAGTCTTTTATAGATTTAACTTTAAGTTTATCGAGGCAGTTCTTTACTCTTACAGAAAATAAAATTTGCGAAACAGGAATCGGTAAAACGGCCATGTAATAATCTCTGTTGGTTTCCGTATCATCCACACGTTTTATATTTGTTCGTCGCTTTGAGGCATTTGGATTATCGGTTTTAACACTTTGACAAAAATGCCGAATTTCCAATACTGATTTCTTGCCTAAGTTTTTTAATGAATAGAGCTTCCTTTCGCTCAGGCCCTGGCATTCCTCAACTGTCTTATAACCAGCTTGGGTTAGGGCGTTGATTGCTCGAATTGATAATGGGCTGCTTTGAATATCCATAAGATCCGATTAAAGTTTGAAGTGCTTCCTAGCTGGAAAATGAAATTTTGATTTTGTTTCCTTCACCATTTTATCTATCGTCGAGAAAATCTTGGTGATTTCATCTTCTGTGTATTCATAGGCACTGCGGTTGGCGCAGTTTCCCAACACCTTAATTTTGTGTAGGACCGCATTGGTTCGCTGTTCTGCCAACCGCTTAAAGCGATCTCGTTTATTACTCATGTTGAATATCTCCTTACTCGCTGTTATGTAATAGTGTAAGCCTATTGTAATAGACTGCAGTGGGTATGCATAGTATTATTTTTACAGGTGTTTTACAGGGCCGGAACTAATTCTTGTGGCTTAGATCGATCTTGCTAACGGCGGCTTTAAGGTCCGCCCCAGCAATATGAAGGTATCTCTCGGTAGTGCGGAGGTTTCGGTGGGATAAAAGTTCTTTTATGGCAAGTATGTTGACCCCTTGTTTTAACAGAGTTGTTGCAAACGTATGCCGCAGTGTATGCGGAGACAGTTTGTCCTTTTCTATCTGAGCTTGTTTCAAATACTTTTTGACCAGATACCAAACAGTAGCGCCGTCAATGCGCTGATCGCGCTTACTTAAAAACAAAGGCGAAGAAAATGAAGTATTTTCTCTTGTCTTCAAGTAGCGTTGCAGGCAAATCATCACTTCATCATTGGCGGGAAGGATTCGCTCCTGATTTCCCTTTCTGGAAACCTTAATAGCCTCATCCTCAAAGTTTACGCTGCCCACGTTCAGACTCACCAGTTCGTTCAGGCGCAGGCCCATGCCCAAGAGCATGTTAATTATTGCAACATCGCGGTATTTAAAATACTTTGTCGCGTTCTTTTGAACCGTTCGCAGAAGCCGTTTGTATTCCTGCTCCGTCAAATAGGATGGCTCCTTGCGCTTGACCTTGGGCATTTTGACTTGAGCGGTCGGGTCGGATTTGATCTTGCCTTCAGCGGCGAGATATTTGAAGAACGATTTAAGAGTCGCGAGTTTTCTACCTCGCGTCACAGTGGCGTTTGCTTTCTTGATGCCGGTATTCGCCAGAAACTGCAAATACGCCTTAATCGTATATTGGTCGATATCGGCCAGCGCCGGTTGAGACCCCGTTTCCTTGGCGACAAATTGGCCGAATTTAGCCAAATCGTGGCGGTATGCCTCTATGGTTCGGGGTGTGAGCCCCCTTTCTGTAGCCTTATAGGCCAAAAACTCGGTAATCTCGCGGTCCATCGGCGTGTCCTCCCCTTTGTCAGTCGAATGATGCCATGGATTCTGGGGAAATCCAGTCTATTTGAGATTAAATAGAGGATTTAATCGCAAACAATGGCGGGGCATATAAAGAGTAATGTGGTCCAAAAAACGCCACAACCCTTTGAACGTTAGCGAGATACCGAATTATTCAGAAAAAGGGACCAAAACTCGGGGTAAGAAATGTATGTTTAATTCAAAATAATGAGGGCTTCGTGGGCGTCGAAATCCCAGGCCGTTTTAGATGATAAAACATTGGACTTCGCGGACCGTATCCGCATTTTCCACGGCGGCATAAACGGCTCCGGCTACAGCATCAGCAACGTCCTTAGAGCCGTTAGGAGGATGGTCCACCTTAGTGCCTTCAAACAGCTCCAATCTTTTTAGCTCTTCGAGAAAGGGCTCATAGCGGTAACACCGCAGTTGTCTCGCATACATCTTTTCCTTCAACGTATCATAGGCGCTCGTGTCCCGGTCGACACTGAAAACTTCGCATTTGAAACCATTCTCCTTTAGGATCTGAATACTATCGATGCTCTGCCAACCGTCAAACGTGACCTTATCAATTTTGAAACGGCATTCATCCCGCAAGCGAAAAATCATATCCCGGATGTCGGAAAAGAAGATCTCCCCTCCGACTGGCGCTTTAATACGAAGCATGAAATCCACGATAACCTTGTCCCCTTCATCATGAGCCATGGCAATCCCTGTGGCGTCTCGTTTGTGCGCGAGATCCACATGAATATAATAATAAGTTTTTAGCTTGCCGTGAAAAGTGGGTTGAAATTTCCCATTCCTGTCGATTGGGTAGAGCATACTGGAATCGATGCACTCTTCAACAATATCCATTCGCTTGAAATACGGCTCAAGAGCCAGTGCCGGGATGGCCATAAAGTCTCGCTTGAACGTTTCAGGGTTTCGCTTGGCCTCAATCTCAAACTCGATAGGGATTTTGTAATCCTGGAAGTCAATCCATTGGCCACAAAAGCTATGCGCTGGTTTTGATTCCCATAGCATTTTTCTGCGGGAGAATATTTTTGGGTTGGTCAGCGCTTCTTTGACTTTGAGTTCAATGAAATCATCAATGTATCTTGGCGACGATATCATTACCAGCAAGCCCTTGTCCCCGAATCGATTTTTGATGCGGCTATGTAACGCGTTAAACATTTCCTCAGCGACATCGTGATCCGATGTTTCCGTATACCAGGCGGCTTCGTCCATTACTCCGCCCAAGATATTAAAACCAAGTGGAAATGTTTCTCTGGAGTTGCCTGGGAATACTGCGATGCTTTTTGCAAAACGAAGCTCGGATCTGATTTCAGAATCAGGAGGATAATACTTGCGAAACCAGGGGCTGTTATCGACGCGGCTTTTTATTTCGCCGAATACAACCTTTCGGCTTTGCTCTGCCCTCACGGACATATTTATAAAACAGATGGGACTGCCCTTTGCCAATCCAAAATATCGCTGCGGGTCTTTAAGGCACAGGACTCGATACGTCATGTAGGTAATGATGACTGACGACTTGTAGCTCTTGCCCGAGCCAATCGCTTCGCAGAAAACCGCCTCAGTGAAGCCGCCCTTAAAAAGGTCTTCGAGGTCGTCTTTAATGCTAGGCCAGCACTCGCTCCCGGAATTTAAGTATTCAGGACTATCAATGAATGTCCGAATATCAACAACCCGGTGCTCACACTCGGGATACTTCAGGAACCAAAGAAGATCTTCAATCTCCCCTTTGGTTGTCGACCGGCTTGTCAGTAACTTCTCTAATTCGGGAAATAAGGGCTTGCCGTTCTTCATCGTTCATACCTTCCAGGATTTCGTCGCGGGCTTTTACCACTTGGTTAATTTGTGCCGTATTCAATGTGATGATGCTTCGATCTTGAATCACCGACTGAAGCTTCCAAAGCAGTTCTTCGTTTTCTTTGATGAGCTTGTGCATGCCGATGACAGCGTTCCAATTCACCGGCTCCGCTTCTTTGATCCTTACAAGATCGTTTCGCAGTTCCCGAAGGCGGCTTTCCAAGGATTCCTTAGCCGCTTCTGCCAAAATGGGCGTATTGAACTGTGTCCTATTTTCTGCCGCCCAGTTGATAGCGTTGGCTACGGTATCCTGGCTGCACTCAAAGAGCTTGGCCAGTTGTTCTTGGCTCAAATGCCCGACGCAGTAGTGCATCCATATCTTCAGATAAAGCTCTTTTGTTTCTTCTTTTATTGGCTCGTACCCCATACCCTTAAACTCCGAAATTCCCTGGTCTATTAATCTTACGCCGCCAACTCTCCATCCTACTTAAGTCCTTTGGCCTCAAGGAAATAAGAACAAATTGCTTCGAGCGCGAGGGCTTTCGTGTTTTTCGCCCCCTTCGGGATGATTTCTGATACGGCTCTGATCGCTTCTTCGAGCGCCTTGAGCTGGCTCTTATACAGGACAAACGATACGACCGAAGGCATTTCCCCTTCATCTTTTCTGGCTTGCTCCTCCAGTTGTTTTCCGAAATCTTCCGGCAGTTTCAAGAGTTCGAGCTGATCCATCAAATGAAGTTCTTCATACGGTAGGCGCTTTACCAAATCCTCGAGCTTTATCTCTTTGCTCAAGTCATGGATAAGCGACGCGAGTCTAACCGGGATAACGGAGCCCCGCATGTAGTTAAGCTGTAGCGTTTTGATTTTAGCTTCGTTGTCGTTATAGTCCTGAATGATGCAGGGTATTTCCCGCCAGCCCAAATCTCGGCAAATCCGCCACCTGTGCTCGCCATCTACGATTTCGTAGCCATCGGGGCTAAAGCGCACGATGATGGGCTCACAAAGGCCTTTCTGGCCAATTTCTGCCCCTAATTTGGCGAGGATGTCGGCTGATACGACATTTGGGTTGTATTTGTTGGGGTGTATTTTGTCTATTCTAACTTGTGTGATTTCCAAGAATGAGCCACTCCCTTGATTTTTGTTTGTGTTCTTCTGTCGCCACCGCCGCGCAGTGCCGGTAATGAAATTCATGCGCTTCGCATTTGCGGTATTTGGAAACGATCCCAACAAGGTCGTTTAAATTGTTTTTTCCACCCGCATTTCCGAAACTGATAACCCATATCGGAAATTTCTCGCACCGACCGAGAAGCCTATCTAGCGCGTCCATCCCACTTGAGAAATCACTTTTTGGGTTCTCGCTCTGCCCGAGAATCGTGTCCAGCACCTCATATTCATTTTCATAAGCAAGCGTTCCCGCATATGGCGGGTCGAGATACAACACGTCGCCTTCCACTCCATCAATAAAGTCGAACACATCCATCTTGGAAACCCGGTTCTCCAGACCATTGGAAAATATGCCAAGATTCACGTTCCGCATCACAATATTCATGATGGTAAAAGGTGCTTTCAGATTATCCTGGATATGTTTCGTATATGTCGACTTTATCTCGTCGTATCGACCCTCTTCCATGGGCCGGTTGAACGCATTGGGCGAGCTAAATTTGGAATAGGGTCGGATAGAAAATATAAATTTGAGAAGCAGATATTTATCCAGCGGTCTTTTGGCGTTCGAGAAAGCGCTGTCTAAAAATTGCGCATGGTACGAGGTAAATACATCCGGCGAATAAGTGTCTTTTATCAAATGACTGGCATTATTTGATCGACATAAATTATGAAGATCGCTCTCGGTTAACGCGATACCCTTATTCTCTATTAGGGCTTTGCCAGCGATGTAACTGCGTTCTGCGATATCATTGGCAAGAATCTGAAACCCTTGAGCCTTGGCGTAAAGGCTGACCGCGCCGCTTCCGAGAAACGCATCCACAAAAACTGCACCCTGCCACTTATCCCTTGGAAAGTATTTGGAGATTTGCTTGAAGATGATTGGGCAGAGCTTGCGCTTTCCACCGTAGTACGGCAAAAGGGCTTTAAACATTCTCATGTTCTTAGCCCCTTTGGGTCTTAAACCATTTCTCTATCTCGACCCTTGAACAGCAGAGCTTTTTGCCGATCTTGTGGAAAGGGATCTGTGTCTTTTTTCTCCACTTTTTCCGGCGCAGGGTCGTCGGAGAAATATCAAATAGCGTGGCAATATCCTTGATAAACAGAATGTCCTTCTGTTTGGTTGATATGAGCGGCGAATTAGCATTACAGCAGGCGTGTGTTTTCATAAGGCTTTTATAGCACACGTACCCATAGCAAATCACAGGACACTGGAGGATTTATTGTTTGTCCGGTAACTTTTGTTAAATTATTCTACAGGGATCAGGTAAAACGGGCAGGGCGAAACCGACGATGGTGTGTCTCTTCTTGGATTAATTGCCTTTTAATCTGAGAAATGCGCCGTTGTGATGGTGCGAATCCCCATTGGGCAGCTTGATTATCAGCCGCCCGTTCATTTGTAGCTCCACCGCACTCCTGGTTAAGCCGGACATGCGCAATTTCATGAGCGACGGTAAAGCGGGCCTCTTTGAGTGAGAGTCGCATTAATTGATCGCTAAAGATCACGAACCGGACATTCAGAAATCCTTTTTTATCTTCTTTGTAGCGAAAACGAGCCAAGCTGATTGGAAGATACTCTCCAATTTGACCGCTCAGGCCGATAAAGATAATACTATCTAGCGCCCACTTTCTGATCCGCGCTGGCAAGGCAGCCAAAACTTCGACAATGAGTCTGCGTGTGTCGTGTTCGCCATTCTTTGGCAACACGGCATCGCCGAAAAAAGACAAGTCGTAATCTATTGATGCCTGCAGTTTTGATCGCTTCACAACGTCATGTGGGCGATAATTTCTAGTATTTTTTCTGCCAGGGCGTTTCAAGTGGTATCCGGAGCTATTTTTGAGTGTTCAAACTCTTGAGCGATCTGAAAAAGCTTTAAGATCGGGAAATTCTTTAAATATTGTGTCTTTCACCTGCTCACCTGTCAGGGTTCGGCTCAATAACAGTTCTTTTGCTACGGCCTGTATCATTGTCCATACCATTGGTTTGTTGAGGAGGTTCTCTGTTCTTATATTCAAAAAATGATGGTAGGCCTTCAACTCATCACTCGACCCCGTAAAATAGCTTAATATGTCCATAGCATGATGAAGGTCTTGCCTACAATGATCATGCCTGTAGGTCTTCCGATTAAACTTCCTTTGGGCGATACATCCTGCCAGCGAGACCATAACACCGCGTTCCATTTTTAGTCTAGCCTGGTTCGAATTATCAACGTCCAACTGATGCCTACCAGTCGCACTCGGACCCGAAACACTTCCCAAACAATCATCGTGCGGGACTATTGTTACTTTTTTAATTTTCAGGCCAAGGCAATGGCGGGCAACAGCGTGCCCAGCCTCATGGTAAGCGGTGCTTTCCAATTGGGTCTTTGCCATGTCTAGTGCTCTTTTTCCTCGGTTTTTGGTCTTCCGAGTGAGTTTAGGATGTTTCAAGTGGTATCCCAGTGGTATCCCGAGGCGTTTTTTGACCCTTCCAACTCGAGTCTACCCTTTGCAAACAAAAGAGTTACGTTAACGCACACCCCAGATTTTGTGCATCTGAGGGATGACTCGGACATCGAGCAGTTTTTCTTTGGCCAGGCCGAAGAGCTGCTTCTCTATAAGCTCAAGCGACGCGGCGTTGATGCCTAGGGGGTCACTGAGCGGCTGGAAGATAAAAGGCAGCTTGGGGTTGATGGCGGCGACCAGGTCTATACAGCGGGTGATTTCGGAAGAGAGTGTGGCCGGGGTGATGACTACTTTGACGAAGACTTCTTTTCTTAGGGCGATCTTAAGAAACTCTGCGTGCTGCTCGAAGAAATTCCTGTCCCCTGTGCTGGAGGCCGGTTTGAGGTCCATGGCGATGATGTCGCACCATTTGATGACTTCGGACAACTCGCGCGGGAGCGTGCCGTTGGTTTCGAGGTAGGTGGATAGGCCTTTTTGCTTGAGCGATGGCAGAAAATGTTTGAGAAACGGCGTATAGAAAAGAGGTTCGCCGCCGGTGAGCGATATCGAGTGATGCGGGCCTTTTTCCTTCTCAAAGGTCATGACCGCCCTCATCAGCTCGTCCTGGGTGTAGAATTCAAAGCGTTCGGACTGCATCTTGTCCAACTCGTCGCAGTAGACGCAGTGCATGTTGCAGCGGCCAAAGCGGACGAACACCTGTTTCACGCCCAGGTACGGGCCTTCGCCCTGCAGAGACGAGAAGATCTCGCTGATCTCGGTTTGTTTGTGCTTGTCTGTGATTTTTTTAAGCTTCATCGGGGATGTAGCTGGCGCAGGCGTCGGGTGTTTCGCACACCGTCACTTTGGCGATGCGCGCGGTTTCTGATTTAAAATTCTTGTTCAGCCTCTCATAAATCAGGCGGGCGATGTTCTCCGTCGAGGGGTTCAGCTTACCGCCTTTGAAATCGGGGTGGTCGTTAAAGCAGATGTGCGTGAACTCGGTCAGCACCTTTCGAAGGTTGGGCTTGAGCGCCTCGAAATCCACGACCACCTGCATGGAGTCCAACGTCTTGGATCGGGCCAGCACGCTCACCGTCCAGTCGTGGCCGTGACGCAACTCCCAACTCCCGTCATAGAGTTTTAAGTAGTGCGCGGCTGAGAATTCTTCTTCGACGACGACTTCGTACATGATGGCCTCAACCGAAAGTCTGCTGCTGCTGTTCCTGCTGCTGCTCGATCTCGGGCTTGAGCATGGCTGGCTCGGCGGGACGGAAGTCGCCCACCTTGGCCACGGTGTGTATGGGGCGGCCCAGGAATCTCTCCCCCAGAGTGCGGAACTGCTCGGGTTCGTCCGACACATAAAAGCGCGTGGACTGCTGGTCTTTGCGGCGATTGGCGAGCTTGAGCTCGTCCAGGAGGTGCCGCGTCTGCCTGGCCGTTTCTTCGGCAGAGTTCACCAGCTTCACGCGCTTGCCCATGATCTTTTGTATCACAGGCGCCAATAGCGGATAATGCGTACAGCCGAGGATGAGTGTGTCGATTTTAAAGGCCTTGAGAGGTTCGAGATACACGCGCGCCATCTTGGCGGTGATGTTGTCGTCCAACCACCCCTCTTCGACAAAAGGCACGAACAGAGGACATGCCTGGCTGTAAACTTTCACCGCCGGGTCCAGCCGTTTGAGACAGCTCTCATAAGAGTTGCTGCCTATGGTCGCCTTCGTTCCTATCACTCCTATGCGGCCGTTCTTGGTGGACGACAGCGCCTGCTTGGAGCCGGGCTCTATCACGCCCAGCACGGGGATAATGAACTTGTCCCTCAAATGACTGAGGCTGAGCGACGACGCCGTGTTGCAGGCGACGACGACCATCTTGACGTTGAACGTCTCCAGAAAATTCACGTTCTCCACGGAAAACCGCGTGACCGTCTCTTTGGACTTGGTGCCGTAGGGCACGCGCGCGGTGTCACCAAAATAGACTATGTCTTCATGCGGCAGCTCGCGCCGTACTTCCTTGAGCACCGTCAGACCGCCGATGCCCGAGTCGAAAATGCCCACGGGCTGGGACACGCCGCTTTTTTTGCCTTTTGACGTGCGTCTTTCCTGTCCGCCGTTCATAAAGAGAAACCTTGTGTGCGCTCAAACTCCTGAGTGTAATTCAAAAGCCCGCTCGCGATGGACCGAGCCAGGTCCTCGCGGTGTGTCGCGCTGACCAGGCGGCGCTCCTCGGCGGGATTGGTGATATACCCTATCTCCAGAAGCACGGCCGGGCACTGCGTGTATTTGAGCACCTGAAATTCCGCACCGCGTATGCGACGCTCGTTCTTCTCCACATGATTGGCCTCGTTCAGTATAGAATGGGCCAGCTTCAAAGACTGTCGCCTGTTGTCGGTTTCTTTTAAGTCCCAGAGCACTGTCTTCAGGCCTCGATCGGCGTCCGGCAGCGCGCGGTCGTACAATTTTTGATCGGTGCAGCAATGGCCGGCCCTGTCAAGCGCCAGAGCATAGTCATCGGCCCACTCGGTGAAATAATAAGCCTCGAAACCATGCAGAGCGGCGGAGGACGAGGCGTTGGCATGAACGCTGACAAAAAGGTCGGCCTCTTTGGCGTTGGTGATCGAGGCCCTGTCGCCGAGCGAAATAAAAACATCTGAGTTGCGCGTCATCACCACTTCAAAGCCATCGGCCCTGAGCCGGCCGGCCAGCCTCTGCGCCACGTCCAGCACCAGTTCTTTTTCCTTGGTGCCCTGCGGGCTGACGGCCCCGCTGTCGTGCCCGCCGTGCCCCGCGTCCACCACTATCTTCCTGATGCGATGCCCCGTCGGTGCCGCAGGCGGTGCCTGATAACGCCCGGTTGATTCCAAGCGCTGTAAATGGTTCAGCAATGCCATCGGCGCCATCACGTCCCCGTTATGAAGACGGACTTTGCCCGGGAGGCGCACGAGCTTGCCCTGACTCAGCACGTACTCACTGCCCACGTGGCAGGTCACAGAGCCGTTGGGACCTGTCACCTTGACGTTTTTCAAAAGAGGGTCCCAGGCGTAAAAAAGCCCTTGGGCGATGGTGAAATCGCTCACTCCTAAATAGGACTCGCCTCGAATGCGCACTGTGGGCACGGGACCGGCCTGAGCCACGCCCGTGAATAGGACTTGCGACAAGATAAGGATTAGAGCCGCTTGTTTGTTCATGGTTTTATAATTTATACCACATTTAGCTGTTTCATGCCACTTGGCAAACGGCTATAATGTCACGTTATGCAATACGACGCGTTCCAGAAAAAAGCCATAGAAGCCGTGGACTTGGAGAAATCGGTGCTGGTCTCGGCGCCCACAGGCGCCGGCAAGACGGCCATAGCCGAATACGCAATAGACAAAGCGCTTTCCCGCAATGAGCGCGTGATCTACACGGCCCCCATCAAGGCGCTGAGCAACCAGAAATACCGCGACTTTTCCAAGCGTTACCCCGACCAGGTCGGCCTCCTGACAGGTGACGTGAGCTTGAACGCCCACGCGCCCGTGACCATCATGACCACGGAGATCTACCGCAACCAGTTGTTCGAAGACCCGGAGCGCCTGAAAACCACCTCCTGGGTGATCTTCGACGAGGTGCATTATCTGGACGACGCCGAGCGCGGCACGGTGTGGGAAGAGGCCATCATGTTTACGCCCGAGCATGTGCGCTTTCTAGCGCTTTCGGCTACGGCCCCCAACATAGAAGAAGTCGCCGAATGGATACGCGGCATACTCAACCACCCCATTGAAGTGATCATAGAAACGCACCGGCCCGTGCCTTTGGTGCATCTTTTTCAGTGCCAGGGCCAGGTCATGGGCGACATGCGCCAGCTGAAAAAAGAAGGATATCTCGACCACGACGCCTGGCCGTCCATGCGCGGCCCTCAGCGCGGCGGCCGCCAGCGCCACCCTTCCCACCGCTCCTTCGGAAAGTTTTTGAGGGCCAAGCCCAACCGTACCGACGACCTGATACGCCATCTGACACATGAGAAAAGACTGCCCTGCCTGTATTTCGCCTTCGGACGCAAAAGGACTGAGGAGCTGGCCTGGGAGCAGGGAAAGTTCGACCTCTTGACCGCCGCCGAAAAATCTCAGGTGGACGAGCTTTATAAAAATCTCTGCGAGCGCTTCGACCTCACCAAAGAACACAGCGCCGTCGAGATGCGGCGCCTGGTGCAAAACGGCATCGCCTTCCATCACGCGGGCATGCTGCCGACATTGAAAGAAGTCATAGAGCAGCTTTTCACGTCCAAGTTGATCAAGCTGATTTTTACCACGGAGACTTTCGCTCTGGGTATCAATATGCCGGCCAAGACCGTCGTGTTCGATGAGCTGCGTAAATTTTACGGCACGGGCTTCGCCTTCTTAAGGACGCGCGATTATTATCAGATGGCCGGGCGCGCGGGTCGGCGCGGCATGGACCTCCAGGGGTATGTCTACTCGCGTCTGAACCCTCACGACATACAGTTCTCGGCCGTGCAGCGCGTGATCTACGGCAACCCTGAGCCGATAGAGAGCCAGTTCAACTCCTGCTACGCGACACTGCTCAACCTCTACGCACAGTTCGGCCAAAAGCTGATAGACATCTACCCGCGCTCTTTTCATTACTTTCAGTCGAACAAAAAAGGCAGGCAACAAGGCGTTTTTGCGATGGAGAAGAAGTTGCGGCTGCTCGAACAGCTCGGCCACCTGCGCGACGGACGCCTCAGCGTGAAAGGCGAATTCGCCTCGTGGATGTACGGCTATGAGCTGCTGCTCTCGGAGATGCTGGAAGACGGGTATTTGGAAACACTGAACGAGACGCGGCTTTCGGTGCTTTTATTGGCGCTGGTTTTCGAGCCGAGAAAAAACCAGGTCTCGCGCCCCCTGCCGCCCAACCTCTCCGACGTGGAGAAAAGAGCGCTCAAGTACGTGCGCGTTATCCATTTGAAGGAGGGCGAGCACAAGATCTACCCTCCGACCAAGCTCCCCCATTTCCATCTGGCCCAGGCGCTCGAGGCCTGGGTGGGAGGCTGCGCGTTCAACGACCTGGGGCGGCACACCGACGTGGACGAAGGCGAGATCATACGTTATTTCAGGATGGTGATACAGCTTTTGAGGCAGCTCAAGCAGGCGCCGCAGGTCTCTCCGAAACTGCGCCAGATTGCCGGCGAAGCGATCAAGAAAATCAATCGAGACCTGGTCGACGCCGAGAGACAACTGCGAAACATGTGACGGCGCGCCTAAAGGCGTGCCGTTATTCCAGCAATTTCTGCAATTCCCCACTCTCGTGCATCTCGTGCACGATATCGCACCCGCCGACCAGCTTCCCGTTGATGAATACCTGAGGAAACGTCGGCCACTGCGAAACCTGAGGCAGTGTCGCGCGGATATCGGCGTTGGCGATCACGTCGACGGTATGGAAGGGCACGTTAAGCTTTTTGAAAAGCTCCATCGTGGACGCCGAGAAACCGCACTGCGGTGCCTGGGGCGTCCCTTTGATGAAGAGCACGACCTTGTTGGACTTGATCTCTTTTTCTATTCTCTCTACTGTCGGATTGGACATCTTCGCTCCCTGTTTATAATACTTTTTTTAAGGCGTCCGTGTCTTGAGCTGCACGGCGTGTATGCGCTTGTCCATCTCGGGCGCCAGCGCCGCGAACACCATTTGATGCTGCTCTATCAGCGATTTTCCCTGGAACGCCGCGGACACCACAAGGATGTCGAAATGGTCGCCGGTACCGGTCATGTCGTGCGTCTGGACACGGGCGCCAGGCAGCGCGGCCTCTATCATTTGACTGACTTCCTTCTCGGGCATCATCGGAATCTTTCCTCTGGGTTCATCGATATTACATTAGCCTCCGCGTGAAGGCAATGTGTTAAAATAGCCCCCATGCGAACGCGTCGTTTTCATATCCCCTCACGGGTCCTGGCACTGCTGGCCCTTTTGGTGCTTTGCCTGACAGGGCCGGCGGCCGCCGAGCCTGAAATCAGCCGTGAAAAGGCGCTGGTTGCTCTGGAGATGAACCGCTCCCTGCTCACGCGCTTCGAACTCGAGTACACTCAGCTCAAGCAATCACAGGCCGCGGGCGTCTCCACCGATAGCCTCAGGCGCGGCCTCGAGAACGCCGAGTATAAAATCAAGGCGCTGGACGAAGAGGGCCGGCGCCTCATGGCGTCCCTTCCCCCCGAAGAGCAGGCCCAGGAATTCATGAAGGACATGCTGCTCAAGATATCTATCAGGCAGTACAAAAGAAAATTTTCGGAAAGCGCCGAACATCCCCTGCGCAAAACCGCGGACTTCTCCTCGGTCCCCGCGTCGAGCCGGCTCTTGAGAAGAACCATAACCTCGACGCCGCTAGTCCCCGCCGCTCCAGGCGGGCCCGAACCGCCCGCGCAGGTTTCGCAGGAGGAGACTATACGCGGCATGCATGAAAGGGCGCTGAAGCTGGTGGCCAAGCAAAAGCTCGCCGAGGCCTCCAGGCTTTATGAGGAGATCGTGCTGATGGGCCCCGACGACGACCAGGCGTATGTCATCATGGGCCACACCTATCTTTTAGCGGGCAAGTATGAGAAGGCCGAGCGCGCTTTCCAGAACGCCGTGCACATCAACGCCTCCAATGCCGGCGAGGTCACGCCTTTCTATGAAAACCTCGTCATGCAAAACCCCGACGACGACAACGCGCACAGCAATCTCGGCTACGCCTATCTTATCCTGGGTGATTTTTTGAGCGCCAAAGAGGCTTTCGTCGACGCGCTGGGGCTCAACAGTTCCAACGAGGCCGCGCTCGAGGGCCTGCGTATCATCGAACGGCAGGGTTAAAACTCAGTTACTTTGCGCCGCAGCGTCTTCTTATCGGCACGCTCGTGCTTTCCTTCCAGCATCTTCTCTTTGGCGCGCTTGGAGCGCTTTCTCTTCTGCCGACGTATCTTCTCTATCGCCTGGCGGCGCTGGCTTTTTTCGCCCAGCACGTGCGTCTCGATTTTTTCCACCAGGAGGCGCTTGGCAAGGTAGCGGTTCAGCGCCTGTGACCTCTCGCGCTGGCATTTGACCTCAAAACCTGTGGGCCTGTGCCTGATCCAGACGCAGGTAGAAACCTTGTTCACGTTTTGGCCTCCGGCGCCGCCCGAGCGGACAAAGCTCTCCTCAAAGTCGGACTCGCGCAGGCCGAGTCTGGCCATTTTTTGTTTGAGCGCCTCCACTTTTTGAGACGAAACCGGGTAAACGAACGTGCTCATGCGGGCCCCTAGGCTTTGGGCGGCTGTATGAAAATCTTCTCGCGGTAAAAACGCAGTTCCTGTATGGACTCGCGTATGTCTTCCATCACGCGGTGCGTCTGCTTTTTTTCGCGCGGCATCTCGTAGGCATCGGGATACCAGCGCCGGGCCAGCTCCTTGACCGAGCTGACGTCGATGGTGCGGTAGTGCAGGTAGGATTCGAGCTTCGGCATGTACTTGACGAGAAAGCGCCTGTCCTGCCAAATCGTGTTGCCGCAGAGCGGCGCGGATTTTTCCTTGCAGTGCTGCTGCACGAACTTGAGCGTCTCGCGCTCGGCTTTTTTAAGCGGCACGCGTGATTTGCGGCATTCCTCGGTGAGACCGGACTTTTTGTGATGGAATTTGCTCCAGGCCTCCATAGAGGTCAGCGTTTTCTCGCTGTGATGGATGGCGATGGACGGGCCTTCGGCGATGACGTTCAGCTCGTTGTCGGTGATGATGCAGCCGATCTCAAGGACGGTGCATTTTTTGGGGTCCAGCCCCGTCATCTCCAGGTCTACCCAGACCAGACTGCTTGATTTCGTTTTCTGGCTCAAGAGAGGGCCGTCACTTTTTCCACTTGATGGTGCATCCTATGGCGAAGGTCTTGGCCTCTTTCGGGCTCTCGCCTTTCAAAAGCGCCTGCACCGCGTCAGACAGATAACGCACCTTGACCTGGTCGGGATTCTCCCAGTTGTCGTCGATTTTTCCCGTGTAGCGAAGCTTGAAGCCCCCGTCAAACAGGTACACGTGCGGCGTGCGCTCGGCCTTATAGGCCTTGGCCGTCTCCTGGCTTTCATCGACCAGGTAGGGAAAGTTGAAATTTTTCTCCGCGGCGCGGACTTTCATGTGCTCGAAATCATCGTCGGGGAGGGCCGTCGCGTCGTTGGAGTTGATGGTGATCACCTGAAGGCCTTGTTCGCCATAGTCCTTCTGCAGCTGCACGATACGGTCCTCATAGGCCTGCACATAGGGGCAGTGATTGCAGGTAAAGATCACGGCGATGGCCTTCTTGTCCTTGAACTGCTCGAGAGAGTAAGTCTGGCCGTCCGTGCCCGGCAGAGAAAACGACGGCGCACTCTCGCCTATCTCCAGCGCCCAGGCTGCCGGAGCCGCCGCAAGCGAGGCCGCCAGTAAAAGTGACACCCTTAAAATGTTTTTCATGATTTTTTGTCCGAATAGGCTTTGACGAGTTCCATAAGCTCGACCGGAACAGCGAGGATAACGGTGTTGGACGCCGTAGGCCCCAAGCCGTCGATGGTCTGCAAGGTGCGTAGCTGCATCGCTCCGGGGCTCTGATGCATGGTCCTTGCCGCGTCAGCCAGATTGAAGGCGGCCATCTTGTCGCCCTCGGCTTTAGTGATGGTGGCGCGCTTTTCCCTTTCGGCCGAGGCCTGGCGCGACATCATTTTCTTGAGGTCCTCAGGCACGTCCACGTCCTGGATCTTGATGGTGACCACTTCCAGGCCCCAGTTGGCGCTTTCTTTTTTTACATTCTTCTCTATCTCCTCGCCTATCATCTGCCTCTCCGCCAAAAGCTCGTCAAACGTCACGCCGCCCACGACGTCCCTCAGCGCTGCCTGAGCGTACTGGTTGATGGCGAAGTTATAGTCCTGCACCTCGATGATGGCCGTCGGCGCCTGAAGCACCTTGAAATACACCACGCCGTTGATGGTCACAGGCACGTTGTCCTTGGTGATCACCTGCTGTTTGGGGATATCGCGCGTCAGCACACGCATATCCACGGAATTGGTCCACTCGATAATCGGGATGATGAAATTGAGGCCGGGCTTGAGCACGCGCGAAAACTTCCCCAGCCTGAACACCACGGCATTCTGATACTGATGAACGATACGAATTGAAAGCGCTAAAAGAACAATGACAAATGGAATATAAAACATGCGCTCTCCTTAGGTTGACGCCATGCATGAAATTAAGCCTACTCATTTTAACTTTGCCGGAGAGCACGGTCTATAAAAATCGGAAGTTAGCCCTGAGGTGGCAGGACCCGCGGCGGACATGAAATTAATAAAGCCCCCATCATTTGGATGGAGGCTTTATTAATTTTTGGTGGAGGCGGCGGGAATTGAACCCGCGTCTCTAACAATTGAGGTCCGAAGCCTCTACATGCTTAGTCCGATTACGGGTGTCCTCTCCAGACTCGACCGGACACGATTCTAAAGAGTGAGCCTCCTGTCGCTCTCGTCAAGTCCGCCAAAGGCGCACGGACAGGACCAGTCTGATGTCGACGCCCGGCCCCACCCCTCAGACGAGGATGGGCGGACGGCTAGCGGTTTTTAGGCCGCTAGGCGGAACGCCATCGGTGCCGCGAAGGGCACCGGTATCATGTTGGTTTTAGCGTTTATGTTTTGTCAGGTGTTTAAGGAGGCCTCCCGACAACCTCCACATGCCACTAACGGATCAACAGCTAGATCGATGCCTGTCGCCCCCCGGCAAAAAGCGTGCCGGGTCTGCGACCTGGCAAGTTCTTTGCCGCATCCTCGACCCCTTGCACGCTTTTTGAAGGCCCGCCTTCTTTGTGGCGGGCAATCTTATTCAATAACGAATTTCTCAAAACCCGGCGCCCTTGATGCGATTTTAAAAATTTCTCTCGGCGACGAGCCAATAATAGATTTTCAAATTCTTCGGCGTGAATCACTCGATAAGGCTTGTCAATTTTTGTTGAATGAACCAGTCCATTATTATGCTTATCGAGTCGAGATTCAACGCAATTCGTCACGCCTACATAAATTCTTTCATTACGCAGACTTTTAACAATATAAAGATAAACCTTCATTTCCTATTCCGACTCTTCACTTCCCTGTCGATGTCCCTCAGCGTAGACGCTTTTTTGATATCGGACCGTTTGTCGTAAAGCTTTTTACCCTTGGCCACGGAGAGCTCCACTTTAGCGATGCCGCGGTTGTTGAAGTACATCTTGAGAGGGATGAGCACCATCCCCTTTTCAACGGTCTTAGTCTTTAGTTTATGAAGCTGCGACTTATGCACCAGGAGTTTCCTCTGGCGCTTGGTTTCGAGGTTCTCGCGGCCGCCCTTGTCATAAGGCGCGATATAAAGATTATACAAAAAAAGCTCGTCGCCTTCAATGCGCGCGAAACTGCCGGCCAGGCTGGCCTGCTTCTCGCGCAGCGATTTGACCTCACAGCCGCCGAGCACTATGCCCGCCTCCAGCGTCTCCAGGATGAAATAATCCCGCCGCGCCTCCCGGTTGGTGGTGATCGCGGGGTCTTCTTTTTTTTCTTTCACGGGGCTAATATAACATACCCGCTCGGGAAACGCCACTTATATTGACATAACCTATTGTATCTAGTATAGTTATGAAATGCGTACCTTTTTTGTGCTTTTATTCCTCATGTCTTTGGCCTGCGGCGCCTTCGCGCAGGACTCTGCGGCCGAAGAAGCGCTTACCCCGGACGATGGGACGGTATACGAGTTGAGTCTGCTGCACCGGCAGGCTGAAGGGTTGGTGATAGAGAATAAGTTCCGCGAGGCGCTGAGGGTCTACCAGGACATTTTATTCATCGAGCCCGACGATGAAGTGGCCTACGCCAACAGCGGGCGCATCTATCTTATTCTAGGCGACGTCGAAAAAGCAGAGAACGCATTTACCAACGCCCTGGACATCAACATCAACAACGAGACGGCGATTATAGGCATGATGACTCTGCGTGAGCCCGAACGCCTGGCCAAGATCACCGAGCAGCTGTTGCAGTCCAGTCAGACTGCCGGCGTCACGTCAAACCCTCAGGAAACACCTCCTGCAGTCGTGCGCGAATCTGCGAAAGAAACGATAGCTCCGGTGCCGCTGCCTGCTACAAAACCTGAAGTCCCGTCAGTAGCCGCCAATCCCGAACCTGTACCGACGCCCAAGCCTGTAGCGTCCGTCACGCCCGAGCCTTCGCCCACGCCTAAGCCCGTCGTGTCCGTCGCGCCCCCTGTGCCGGCCGTAAAGAAACAGATTGCGCCCAAGGCTGCGCCGACACCCAGGCCTGCGCCTTCCGCCCCCGCTCCCGCCACCAAACCAAAGTTGTATGATAAACCTGCGGCGGTCGCGGCTTCTCCCCTAGAGAAAGAAATACAGCTGGCGCTTAAAAGTGCCGGGGTATATAAAGGCGCTGTCGATGGAAAGCGCGGCCCCGAGACAGTGAGGGCCATACGCAGTTTTCAGCAGTTTCTGGGGTTTGAGGCGGACGGAAAAGTGGGACCAAAGACCTGGGCGATGCTCAAACTCTATCTCGACGCCGGCGGCGAAAGCGCCGATGCCCAACCGTCAGCGTGAAGGGCCTTTTCTGCGACTTTCTTTGTCATCGAACAAGTCTTTGTCGGCCTGCTCTATGAGCTCCTGGGGACTGGACGGATGGTCAGTGTCGGTGTTGGGGTCAAACGTGGCGACACCGATGCTGATGGACGCATCCTGCAGCTCCGCCCTCAATCTCTTGGCCATCACCTCATAGGCGCCTCTCAGGCGCTGCCGGTAGGCCTTGGCCTCTTCGCCGCCGGTATGCCATAAAAGGATGACGAACTCGTCGCCACCGTAGCGCGAGACCACGTCATAGCGTCGGGCGCTTTCCTTGATCACCTCTCCGGCCTTGCGTATCATGTCATTGCCCACCTCATGACCCAGCGTGTCGTTAATTTTTTTGAAACGGTCCAGGTCCGTCATCGCTATAGACACCGGCACCTTGGAGCGGATGCAGCGTTTCCACTCCTCGTCCAGACAATCGCGCAGGTATTCGTATTTATAAAGCCCCGTCAGCTTGTCGTGGATGACTTTGGTCTCGAGGCCGCGATTTTCCATGAGCAGTTTGAGCGAATTGGCCAGCACGCCGAAACCGGCCGCCAGCACCGGACCCAGAAGAAGGATAAACGGCTCGATCAGATAGTCCTGGGCGAAGGCCATCTGCGCGCCGAAAAAAAGCCCAAAAAACACCAGCACGAAACCGAACAGGCTCAGCCAAAACCGCCTGAAAAGAAAAAATATCAGCACGCAAAACCCGTTCAGGTAGGACAGCAGGAATTCGACGCCGTCAGGCACGAAGCGCAAGAACCGGCCGGTCTGTATCGAAAGGTATTCGTTAGCGTGGATGACAATGCCCGGCATCATGCCGTAAGGCGTCGGGTGTGTGTCCCCGAAAAGCGTGGACGTCAGGCCCACCAGCACCACTTTGCCGCGCACCTCCTCGGCAGGCACCTTCCCCTGCACGACTTTCCAGGCCGGGATGGAGGCGAAGTCCTCTTCCTTGGCCAGATAATTAATGGTGTAACTCCCGTCCGGCTCCACGTACATCGCGCGAAGCGGGCTGCCCACGCGCACCTGTCCGAGCTCGGCGTCAAACTGCACATCGCTGGCCTGAGAGCGCCCGGCGCGCGCGGCCGCTATCTGAAGAGGAAACGATCTTTTGAAATGGCCTTCGGCGCCGGACCGCTGCGTCTCCG
>ORMF010626542.1_pt1 | contig 53781 bp, 71 predicted proteins | sample 1779871 | NCBI WGS metagenome assembly ORMF01 (sample SAMEA104232316, study PRJEB22302) | groundwater metagenome | biome: forest; feature: aquifer; material: groundwater | place: USA | collected 2011-08-07 | depth 5.4 m | reverse complement strand
GTTTTATACCGGCGTCATCCATAAGATGGGAAGCGTTGATGAAGGGAACGCGACCATGGACTGGATGGAGCAGGAACAGGAGCGCGGTATCACTATCACCGCTGCGAATACGACCTGTTTCTGGAACAAGAAAAAGATCAATATCATCGATACCCCCGGACACGTGGATTTTACTATCGAGGTCGAGCGGTCTTTGAAAGTTCTGGATGGGGCCGTGATCGTTTTATGCGGGACCAGCGGCGTGCAGTCCCAGACCGAAACGGTCTGGCGTCAGGCCGATCGCTATAATGTCCCGCGTCTTGCTTTTATCAACAAGCTCGATCGCTTGGGCGCAAGCTTCGAGCGTGTTTTAGCCGATGTTCACGAGCGCCTGGGCGCCAATGCGGCCGCGATCACATTCCCTAACGGGACGGAAGACAGTTTTACTGGTATCGTGGATGTCATCTTGGAAAAATATGTCACCTATGAAGACGACTTGGGTGTCAAGCGGACATTAAGCGACGTGCCTGCCGAACTTAAAGATAAATTAAAACAGTATCGCCACACATTGATCGAGCGCCTGGCGGATGCCGATGATGAGATCGCTGAGAAGTTTTTGGATGAAAAAGAAATAAGCGTCGAAGATATCAAGAAGGCGATTCGACGCGCTACCATCGCTGGCACATTTTTGCCCATTTTATGCGGGTCATCGCTTAAAAATAAGGGTGTTCAGTTGGTCTTGGATGCGGTTTGTGATTATTTGCCTTCACCGCTGGATGTTCCGCCGGTTAAAGGAATCGATCCCGCAACAAAAGAAGAGATCACGCGCCCGCCATCTGCGGACGCGCCTTTAAGCGCTTTGGTATTTAAAATAGCGACAGATCCTTACGTAGGGAAATTGTTTTTTACGCGCATATATTCAGGGAAGATTATCTCAGGTGAAGGGGTCTATAATTCTACACAGAAGGTCAAGGAACGTATTTCCAAAATCGTTATTATGCACGCCAATAAACAGGAGATCGTTCCTAGCGCGGAAGCCGGGGAAATTGTGGCGTTGGTCGGTATCAAGGAAAGCAAATCCGGCGACACGTTATGTGATCAGGATAAGAAAATTTTGCTCGAGAATATGCGTATTCCTGAACCGGTCGTTTCGATGTCCATTGAACCCAAGACCAAGGCTGACCAGGACAAGATGGGGTTCACTTTAAAGAAATTTTTGGACGAGGACCCGTCATTGCGCGTGCATTATGACCATGAAACGGCCCAGACGATCATTTCCGGAATGGGCGAGTTGCATTTGGAGATCATTATTGATCGCATGAAGCGTGAGTTCAATCTGGAAACAAATATCGGCCGGCCGCAGGTCGCGTATAAAGAGACGATCACACGTAAAGTCGACGATGTTGTCGGTAAGCATATCAGCCAAAGCGGCGGTCGGGGGCAATACGGCCACGTCGTCATTAATGTGGAACCGGCTCAAGAGCGCAGCAAAGGTGTTGAATTTATCAATAAGATCAAAGGTGGCGCGATCCCGCGCGAATTTATTCCTGGCGTAGAAAAGGGCATCAAGGATGCTGCCTCCGCCGGTGTTTTGGCCGGTTATCCCGTAACGGACATTATTGTCACATTGATCGATGGTTCTTACCACGACGTTGACTCCAGCGAGTTGGCGTTCCAGCTGGCCGCGAAGTTTGCTTTGCGGGAAGCCCTGCAAAAGGGTAAATCGGTGTTCCTGGAGCCGATCATGGATATCGAAGCGGCCGCGCCGGAAGAATTTATGGGCGCTGTTTTAGGCGATCTGCAAACGCGCAGAGCCAAAATTGTCAACATGGGAAACCGCGGCAAGATCAAGACCGCGCGTTGCGAAGTCCCTTTGGCGGAGATGTTCAATTACGCCAATGCGGTACGTTCCTTAACTCAAGGACGGGCGACCTTTAGTATGGAGCCCGCCTTTTACGCGGAAGTGCCTCAATATATCGCTGACAAAATCATTGGGGCGCACCAAGAAGCTCTTGGAAAAAAGGGCTAATACATAAATAGAAAACCATAAAGGATCATTGTTTTAGAATTTTTATAGAAAAGAAAGAAGGAGGCATAAGATGGCCAAGGAAAAATTTGTAAGAAATAAACCTCACTTGAATATCGGAACCATCGGGCACGTCGACCACGGGAAAACGACCCTAAGCTCCGCCATTACCAACGTATTGGCGAAGAAAGGGCTAGCCCAGGCGCGCAGTTATGATTCTATTGACAACGCTCCGGAAGAAAAAGAGCGCGGCGTTACGATCAATATTTCTCATATCGAATACGAGACCGAGAAAAGGCATTACGCGCATATCGACTGTCCCGGCCACGCCGACTATATTAAGAACATGATCACGGGTGCGGCCCAGATGGACGGCGCGATTCTCGTCGTTTCCGCTGCCGATGGCGCCATGCCCCAGACCAAAGAGCACATCCTTTTGGCCCGCCAGGTGAACGTTCCTTCCATTGTTGTCTTCCTTAATAAGTGTGATCAGGTCCAGGACAAAGAACTTTTCGAGCTCGTTGAGCTGGAAATCCGCGACCTTTTAACCAAATACAAATACGACGGGGACAAGACCCCTATTATTAAGGGAAGCGCTTTGGAGGCCATAAACAACCTTAACGACGCTGCCAAGATTCATCCCATCCTTGATTTAATGAAAGCTGTTGACGATTTCATCCCCGACCCTGTTCGCGAGCTGGATAAACCGTTCTTGATGGCCATCGAAGACGTTTTCTCTATCTCCGGTCGTGGTACGGTTGCAACCGGACGTATCGAACGCGGCAAGGTCAAGGTCGGTGAGGAAGTTGATCTCGTCGGCATGACCAAAGACATCAAAAAGACGGTTGTCACGGGTGTCGAAATGTTCCGCAAGGAACTCGATTTCGGCCAAGCCGGGGACAACGTCGGCCTGCTTTTACGCGGCGTTGAAAAAGATGACATTCAAAGAGGCCAGGTTTTGGCCGCGGCCGGATCCATTACGCCGCACACCAAATTCAAGGCCAAGACATATATCTTGACCAAAGAAGAAGGTGGTCGTCATACGCCATTTTTCAAGGGATACAGGCCGCAGTTCTACTTCCGTACGACGGACGTGACGGGAGCGGCCAATCTTCCTGCCGGCGTGGAAATGTGTATGCCCGGTGACAACGTTGAGCTGGAAGTGGAATTGATCCAGCCCATCGCCATGGAGAAGGAATTGCGCTTCGCTATCCGTGAAGGTGGTCATACGGTCGGCGCTGGCGTTATTCACCAAATTATCGCATAAACACTGAGATCATCATGCAACAACAGCAAAAAATACGTATAAAACTCAAAGCATTCGATCACAGGCTGATCGATCAATCCGCCCAGGAGATCCTGGATACGGCCATTCGTACGGGCGCCAAAGTTTCCGGCCCTGTTCCCTTGCCGACCAAAAAGGAGCTCTACACGGTATTACGTTCGCCTGTCATCGACAAAAAATCCAGAGAACAATTTCAACTGGCCACCCATAAGCGGCTCATCGACCTTATTGATCCTACGGCGAAAACCGTGGAAGCGTTAAGAAAGCTGAACCTGCCGGCGGGCGTGGATGTTGAGATCAAACAATAAAGGCGCGTGAAAAGTCATGATTCGCGGTTTATTAGGAAAAAAATTGGGTATGACGCAGATATTCGATAAGGATGGGGATATTATTCCCGTCACCGTTGTCGAGGCCGGCCCATGCATCGTTTTAGGGCTGCAGGATTCCCCCAAGAAGGTGAAGGTAGGCTTCGAACAGGTCAAAGAATCACGCGTCAACAAGCCCATGCTTGGTTTTTTCAAAAAGACCGGAGTGGCACCCTTACGCGTTATCAAAGAATTTGAATCAACGGAAAACAAGGATTATAAGATCGGACAGGAATTGAAGGTCGATATTTTTAAACCAGGCGAATTTGTCAATGTCGTTGGAACTTCGATCGGCAAAGGGTTCCAGGGTGGTATGAAGCGTTGGCACTGGATGGGCGGGCCGGCGGCGCATGGTTCTATGCATCACCGTCGCGTAGGATCGATCGGTGCTAGCGCCGATCCGTCCCGAACGTTGCGCGGGACGAACATGCCCGGACACATGGGGGCACGCAAAATTACAACCCAGGGGCTGCGGGTCATGGTGGTTGATGCCGAGAAAAATACGATCCTTCTTAAAGGTGTTGTCCCGGGGCATAAAAATGGGTATGTCGAGATCTATCGTTCCAAGAAAAAGGCTTTCAAGCCTTTGGACGAGGAACGTAAGACTGTTGTCCGTAAGGTAAACCCGATGAAACAAAGCAAGGCCAAAGCAACTGGTAAGGGGAAATAACGTGTCAAGTCTTCCGGTTTTAAATAGTGAGGGGAAAAAGTCGGGAACAATCGATCTTCCCAAAGAGATTTTTGTGGAACATATCAATCAGGATGTGATCCATCAGGCGGTCCTCATGTATCAAGCCTCCGAGCGGCAGGGCAACGCGTCCACAAAGACGCGCAAGGAAATCTCTGGCGGCGGTATCAAGCCGTGGCGGCAGAAGGGGACCGGACGCGCCCGTCATGGTTCCATCCGTTCACCGTTATGGAAAAAAGGCGGTATTGTCTTTGGTCCGCATCCTAGGGATTTCAGCTTCAGTCTCCCGCAGAAGGTTCGTCAAGGGGCCTTGCGGGAAACTTTAAACGTGAAATATCAAGGCAAGAATTTGATCTGTGTCGATGATTTTAAGAAACCGTTCGAGAAAACGAAAGAATTTGCTGCAATTTTGAAGAATTTGAGTCTTAGCGGTAAGGTGCTTGCGCTTTTGGATGGTTGTGACCCCAGCATACAGAGAGTGTCCCGCAATATTCCGCTGTTTCGTTTGATGCGTTCCCAGGATGTTAATGCGTATGACATTCTGCGTCATAAAAAGATCTTAGTCACTAAAACGGCGTTCAATAATTTGTTGGAGCGTATAACCAAATGATGCACGCGTACGATGTCGTCAAAAATTTGGTGCGTACCGAACGGGCGACCTTCCTGGAGCCGCAACGCAAATATCTCTTTCAGGTGGCCACGGCCGCCAACAAGGTCCAGATCCGCCAGGCTGTTGAGGAGATCTATAAAGTGAAGGTTGAGTCGGTCAACACATCGCTTGTCCCGGGGAAACTGCGACGCGTGCGCCAGGAACTTGGCCGCACCACGCCCTGGAAAAAAGCGATTGTCACTCTTAAAGAGGGACAAAAGATCGAGGTCACATAACAATGGGTATTAAACGATTTAGACCAGTAACCAGTACATTGCGCCATACGGCTATTGCCGATTACGCGGAAATTACCAAAGGAAAGCCTGAAAAGAATCTCCTTAGGCCGTTGAAAAGCTCCGGTGGACGTAACGTGTACGGACGCATCACCTCGCGGTATCGCGGCGGTGGACACAAGCGGATGTATCGGCTCATTGATTTCAAAAGGGATCGCATTGACCAGGAATGCACGGTTCTGGCTATCGAATATGATCCGAATCGTACCGCGCGTATTGCCTTGATCCAATATCCGGACGCGACCAAGTCGTATATTCTTGCTCCGCTCGAACTGAAACCTGGTGATAAAGTGATCAGCACCATCGATAAAGAGGTGGAAATCAAGCCAGGGAATTGCATGCCACTACGCCGCATTCCATTAGGGACAGCGTTGCATAACATTGAACTCAAGCCCGGGCAAGGCGGTAAGATCGCCCGTTCCGCGGGGACATCCATTCAGCTTGTCGCCAAAGAGGGAGATTATGCTTTTATCCGTATGCCGTCAAGTGAAGTGAGAAAGATCCTCATTGGCTGCCGTTCATCCATCGGGCAGATCGGCAATGTTGAACATGAAACGCGTTCGATCGGAAAAGCGGGAAGATTGCGTTGGCTGGGTCGTCGTCCGAAGGTTCGTGGCGTTGTCATGAATCCGGTGGACCACCCGCACGGCGGTGGTGAAGGTAAGGCTCCACAGGGAAATCCGCATCCAGTCACCCCGTGGGGAAGACCGACCAAGGGATATAAAACCCGCAAGAAACAGAAATATTCGGACCAGTATATCATTCGCAGAAGGGGATCCAAATAATATGACGCGTTCAGTCAAAAAAGGCCCATACGTCGAAGGATCATTATTAAAGAAACTTAACCGGATGATCTCATCCGGACAGCGGCAACCGATCAAGACATGGTCGCGGCGTTCTACCGTGACACCGGATTTTGTCGGCTATACGGTGGCGGTTCATGATGGCCGCAAACATGTGCCGATCTTTATTACCGAAAATATGGTCGGATACAAATTCGGCGAATTTGCTCATACACGTACGTTTAAAAAGCATGGCGGCGTTAAAGCTAAAAAAGCGCCGGATAAGACTTAAAAGGTCAAAAGCAATGATAGCCCTCGCGCGAGCAAAATTTTTACGTGTTTCACCGACGAAAGTCCGGCAGGTGATCGACCTTATTCGCGGCAAGGATGTGGTGACCTCACAGGCGATTCTGACCCACGTCCAGAAAGGATCGCGGACGATGATCAGTAAGGTATTAAATTCTGCCGTGGACAACGCCAAGCAAAAAGGTCTTATGGAAGACCAGTTGTTCATCTCCAGGATCGTGGCCGATCAAGGCGCTTCCTGGAAACGTTTTCGCGCCGCGTCGTTCGGAAGGGCAACACCGATTTTAAAGAGAACGACCCATTTGACGATCGAATTGGATTTAAAAACTAAATAGGAGAATAAGCAGTGGGACAAAAAGTTAGCCCTCTAGTATTGCGTATCGGATACATTGAGAATTGGAGAAGCCTCTGGTTCGCGGATAAGAAGCAGTTCGCGCAGTATATCTTGGAGGATTACAAGATCCGCCAGTTCATTAAAAAGCGTTTTGTACAGGCGGCCGTCTCCAAGGTCGTTATTGAGCGGCTGGGTGATAAGATTAGGGTCATCATCCATACCGCGCGTCCCGGAGTGATCATTGGACGTCGCGGGGCGGACATCGACAAGCTAAGGGCCGAATTGGGGGAGATCACTTCTAAGGAGATCACCATCGACCCGCAGGAAATCAAGAATCCGTCGGTTGACGCCCAGTTAATCGCGCAGAATATCGCGATGCAGCTGGAGAAACGAATTGCGTTTCGCCGTGCGATGAAACGGGCCATCGACCAGGCCATGTCCGCAGGCATCAAGGGGATCAAGATCAAATGCTCCGGCCGCCTTAATGGCGCCGAGTTGGCGCGCAGTGAATCCTATCGCGTCGGCAAGCTTCCCTTGCACACATTTCGCGCCCAGATCGAATATGGATTTGCCGAAGCGTTGACGACGTATGGATTGCTGGGCGTAAAGGTATGGGCCAATAAGGGCGAAGTGATCAAAGAGATCAAGCGCCAGGGGGATCCAGTAAATACACTGCAGCAACCGCAGCAGACAATGTTTAAGAAGGCTCCTTTTAAAAAGGACATGACAAAAGATACGCCGCGGTCTTAAAGGTTTTTTAGCGAGGAGATAGAATTGCAATGGCTGTAATGCCCAGAAAAGTTAAGTACCGAAAGGCCCTGAAGGGGAAAATCCGCGGGATCGCCACATCGGGTAATAAACTCCATTTCGGCGAGTACGGTTTAAAGGCCATAGAAAATGGCATTATTCGGTCGAACCATATCGAAGCTTGCCGGGTGGCGGCGGCGCGCAAGATGAAAGGGGCCGGCAAGATCTGGATCAATATTTTCCCTTATAAACCGGTCACCAAGAAACCCGCAGAAACACGTATGGGAAAAGGAAAAGGGGACCTGTCTCACTGGATCTGTCCGATATATCGCGGAAGAATGCTTTTTGAGATCAGCGGCGTGCCGGAAGAATTCGCCAAGGTAGTTTGTCGGCTGATCGCGTTCAAATTGCCGGTAAGGACGCGGTTTATTTCGCGCATGGGAGCGCACGCATGAAAAAGGACAAGAAAATCAGGGAATTAAATTCGGAAGAATTGGTCAAAAAAAACAAGGACCTCAAGAAGGAATTATATGACCTTAACTATCAACGCAAAATGGGTAATGTGGAAAAACCGGCTCGTTTTAAAGCGTTAAGAAAAGAGATCGCCCGCGCCCTGACTATTTTAAAAGAAAGAGAATTGCAAGATGAGCGAACAAGCAAACAGGCTTAATCGGCGAAGATTTTTGGAAGGCACTGTCGTCAGCGACAAGATGAACAAGACGCGCGTGGTCCAGGTGCGCTGGACGACCAAACATTCTCAATATCAGAAGGTTATGCAAAAGGCCGCGAAATACAAGGCCCACGATGAGAAGAACGCGGCGAAAACAGGTGATATCGTGCGTATCATGGAAACACGGCCACTTTCCAAGGATAAACGTTGGGTCATTATGGATATTGTGAAGAAAGCCGTCGTTACAGAGCAGCCGGCGAGTTTGACATAAGGATAAAGTATGCTTTATTTAAAAACATTGCTGGATGTGGCAGATAATACGGGCGCGCGCAAGGCGTCTCTGATCGGCGTTATTCACGCCCGGGGAAGGCTTTGTGCGCGTATCGGAGATCTGGTGAGCCTCAATATCAAAGAGTCCGCGCCCGATGCCGCCGTTAAAAAGGGCGAAAAGGCCAAGGGGATCATCGTTCGCACGAAAGCGCCTATTCGCCGTCCGGATGGCACGTATGTCCGTTTTGATACCAACGCTGTTGTGATCGTGGATGAAACGGGTAATCCGAAGGGGACACGCGTTTTCGGCCCCGTCGCCCGTGAACTGCGAAACATGGAATATATGAAAATCGTTTCCTTAGCGCCAGAGGTCGTTTAATATGTTACGCATTAAAAAAGATGATCAGGTCAAAGTGATCGCCGGTAAAGATAAAGGTAAAACCGGAAAAGTCATGATGGTTTTTCCCAAGAAACAACGGGCACTTGTCGAGCGTATCAACTTAGTCAAGAAAGCCCAGCGCAGGACCCAGCAGAATCCCCAGGGAGGGATCGTGGAGATCGAAGCCTCGATCCATATTTCCAACATCATGCTGATCGACAAGAAAAGCAATCAACCAACGCGCTTTAAAGCATCTTTGCTCAAAGACGGGACGAAACAGCGCGTGGCTGTGAAGACCGGGGAGGGTATTTAACAATGATGCCGCGCTTGCAGCAGGAATATAGAGAAAAGACCGTGCCGAAAATGCAGGAAATTTTTGGTATCAAGAATCACATGGCCGTCCCGCGTCTTGAGAAAATTGTCATTAATATGGGTGTTGGCAAAGCCATCGCTGATGCTAAGATTCTGGACGCCGCTGTTAAGGATCTGGCCACTATCACCGGGCAACAGCCGCTTGTTACCCGCGCGAAGAAAGCTATTTCTAATTTTAAGATCAGGGAAAATTTGCCCATCGGCTGCAAGGTCACGTTACGCCGGGCCAGGATGTATGAATTTTTAGACCGACTGGTCAATGTGGCGCTGCCGCGTATCCGGGATTTTAACGGCGTATCGAACAAATCTTTTGATAAACAGGGCAATTATTCCATCGGGATCTCGGAACAGGCGATCTTTCCGGAAATTGAAACAGGCAAACTGACGAACACGCAGGGGATGGATATTATATTTGTCTTTAACAAGGGACCGCAAGAGCAGACCAAAGAGCTTTTAAGGCTTCTAGGGATGCCGTTTACTAAAAAGTAAGAAGAAGGATTGATATGGCCAGGAAAGCATTAGTACTGAAGGCAGCCAAAAAACCGAAATTCTCAACCAGGAAATATAACCGTTGCCAGATATGCGGCAGGGTGCGATCGTATTATCGTCGGTTTGGTCTCTGCCGCATTTGTTTCCGGGAATTGGCCTGGCGCGGTGAAATCCCAGGGGTAAAAAAGGCCAGCTGGTAATTTTATTTTATAAATAAAAAGAGGAATTATTTGATATGTCATTAAACGATCCAATCAGTGATTTGTTAACTACGGTCCGAAACGGTGTTCAGGCTGAGAAGGAGACCGTTGATATTCCGGCCTCGAAACTCAACGGACGGATCCTTGAGATATTTAAAAATGACGGCTATATCGAGGATGTCCGTCTCATGAAGAACAATACGCAGGGGACGTTCAAGGTCTATTTGAAATATGAAAATAGAAAGCCGGCCATCATGGGATTGCGCAGGGTATCTAAATCCGGCCTGCGTGTTTATCGCAAGAACGACGAACTGCCCCGCGTTCTTAATGGTTTAGGCACGGCGGTACTTTCTACCTCAAGAGGGGTTATCACGGATCGTGAGGCCAGGAAATTAAAAGTGGGTGGAGAAATTTTGTGTTACATTTGGTAATTGAAGGACGTTAAGCCATGTCACGTATAGGAAAAATACCGGTTGCGGTACCCAAGGAAGTTAAGATCACCCTTGATGCTTCCAAAGTGCATGTGGAAGGGCCGAAGGGAAAACTGGATTTGAACATCCCGGAAGGGATCAAGGTGGAATCCAAAGACGGCCAGTTGCTGGTTACCCGTCAGTCGGATATCAAGCAGATGAAGGCAACACACGGGACGATCCGTGCTTATCTGGTCAACATGGTGACCGGGGTGACCAAAGGCCATAAAAAAGATCTGGAAATACAGGGTTTGGGCTTTCGCGCGCAGTTACAAGGGAAAAAGATCGTTTTTAGCCTGGGGTTAAGCCATCCGGTTGAATTTGAGGTGCCGGGCACTGTCAAAGTCGCGGTGCCGACCCAGACTTCGATCACGATCGAAGGTCCGGATAACATGGCCGTCGGCCAGGTAGCAGCGAGTATCCGCGCCATCAAGCCGGTGGAACCGTATAAGGGTAAGGGCATTCGCTATGTGGGCGAATTCGTTCGAAGGAAACAAGGGAAATCCGTAACGAAATAGAGGTCGGCTTTTATGGTACTTTTGCGAAAAGAAGTTGGAAGAATTTATCGGCATCAGCGGATACGCCGCAGGCTCATCGGGACCAACGAGCGGCCCAGAGTCTGCGTGCATCGCAGTCTTAATAATTTTTATGTGCAGGTTGTCGATGATGTCAGCCGCAAAGTTCTGTTCGGTCTGTCCACTTTGACCAAAACGGTGCGCACAAAAATCAAAAATGGCGGGAATGTGGATGCCGCCGCGCGTTTGGGCGAAATTTTCGCCGCTGAGGCCAAGAAAAAGGGGATCACGAAAATTTGTTTTGACCGTGGCGGTTATCTGTACCACGGCTGCGTGAAGGCATTTGCCGAAGCCGCGCGTAAGGGTGGATTAGAGTTTTAAGCTAGATAAGGGAGATTATGGAAGAGCAAAAAGAACCAATCAAAAATCCCGCTGATGCGGCGGAAGTCAGTATCAATAAAATTCCCGTGGTGGAAGAGCCGCCACCGGAACCGGTGCGCCGAAAAAAAGCTGGTGAAGAAGATCGCTCTGGCCGGAAAGCGAAGATCGCTCTGGAAAAATCTCCCGATTCAGAACCGGTCGAAGAGGTCATTTCCATTAACCGTATCACCAAAGTAACCAAGGGGGGCAAGAAGCTTTCCTTCAGCGCTTTGGTTGTTGTCGGCAATACCAAAGGACGTGTCGGGTATAGTCTTGAAAAGGCGGCAGAGGTTTCTATTGCCCTTCGTAAGTCCATTGCATCGGCGAAAAAGCAAATGATCAATGTGTCTTTGAGCGGATCAACGATACCCCATGAGATCATCGGCCGCTGCGGTGGAGCGACCGTCCTTTTGAAGCCGGCGGCGGATGGAACCGGTGTTATCGCCGCGGGACCCGTGCGCGCGGTTTGTGACGGGGTGGGTATCCGTAATATTTTAACGAAATGTCATCGGTCGAACAATCCGATCAATGTCGTTAAGGCGACGATGGACGGGCTTAGTCGTTTAAAAGCCGGGCATACTTCGAGGAAAGAATAAAATGCATTTACACGAACTCAAATCACCTGTTGGCTCACGTAAAAGGAAGAAACTCCTGGGACGGGGTGCCGGATCCGGTCATGGCCGCACGAGTGGCCGCGGGCAAAAAGGACAAACTTCCCGAAGCAGCGGACGTAAGCTGATCGGCACTTCAGAGGGTGGCCAGATGCCTTTGGCTAAACGTCTTCCCAAGGTTGGGTTTCGCAGCAAGCGTCCGATCCTCAATCAAGTCGTTGACCTGGGGCAATTGAATGGATTAAAGCTGGAGAGCGGAACAGTTATCAACGCGGCATTTCTGAAGTCCCAAGGATTGATTGAAAGTATCCACAAGCCTTTCAAGGTCCTCGGAGACGGCGAGCTGAAGAAATCTGTGATTATTGAAGAGGGGAGTGTCTCCCAGACCGCCCGCGAGAAGATCCTTAAGGCCGGGGGCAAGGTTACAACGGCATGATCGCGTCATTCGCCAACTGTTTTAAGATACCGGAATTAAAGAAAAAAATACTTTTTACTTTAGGCATTATAGCGGTTTACCGGGTTGGATGTTACATGCCAACTCCAGGGGTCAATGGCTCGGTTTTAGCGGAATTTTTTCAGCGACTTAGTTCCACCGCCGGAGGAAGCATATTCGGCATTATGAATATGTTCTCCGGAGGAGCGTTGGAAAAGGCGACGGTATTCGCCTTGGGGATTATGCCCTATATTTCCAGCTCCATTATCATGCAGCTTTTAACGGCTGTTATTCCATCGCTGGAACGTTTGGCCAAGGAGGGTCAGGCCGGGTATCAGAAGATCAATCAGTACACGCGCTATGGCACATTGGTCCTTGCGCTTGTTCAGTCATTTTTTATCGCTCTTTGGCTTGAAGATAAATCGGGAACGGTTTTTCAGGGATTGCAGGTCGTCAATAATCCTGGTTGGGGATTCCGCCTGGTAACCGTGTTGACGTTATCTTGCGGGACGCTTCTTTTGATGTGGTTTGGCGAACGCATCCAGGAGCACGGGATCGGTAACGGGATTTCCCTTATTATCACGGCGGGTATTTTGTCAGCGGCACCTTCGGCTATGCAAATGTTGATCCGGTTGATGTCTCCCGCTTCTGCCGGCGCAGGTTCCGCGCAATTACAACCGTTGACGCTGCTCATTATGGTCGTTTTTTTGGTCACCGTTATTGTTTCCATTACGTTGATCACGCAGGCGCAGCGCAAGATCCCGGTCCAATATGCGCGACGTATTGTAGGCCGCAAGGTGTACGGCGGGCAAAATACGTATATTCCGCTTAAGGTGGATACTTCGGGGGTCATCGCGATCATTTTCGCGCAGTCGATCATCCTTTTCCCGGCGACGCTGGCCAGCTTTATCCCGCACCAAGGATTTCAGGCCCTGACCAGCATCTTTTTGCGGGGACATTTCTGGTACTATTTGGTCTATGGTTTACTGATCGTATTTTTTTGTTATTTTTACACGGCCATCGTCTTTAATCCGATCGATGTGGCCGAGAATATGAAAAAGCACGGCGGGTTTATCCCGGGCGTGCGGCCGGGAACGCAGACATCGGAATATCTGGATTTTATCATGACGCGCATCACGCTGGCGGGGGCGCTTTTCATTTGCGCGATCGCCATTATGCCGGACGCGATCATGGCTTCTTTTAAAGTGCCGTATTTGGTGGCATCGTTCTTTGGCGGTACGGGTGTTTTGATCATCGTCGGGGTCATGCTCGATACGATGAAGCAGATCGAGTCACATCTGCTGACGCGTCATTATGACGGTTTTATGCGTTCCGGGCAGATGATCAGGGGCCGGCGATGAAATTGGTGTTGCTCGGGCCGCCGGGCGCCGGGAAAGGAACATTGGCTTCCCTGTTAAAGGAAAGCCTGAAATTGGTCCACATCTCAACCGGAGATATGCTCCGGGAGGAGATGAAAAAGGAAACGCCGACCGGCCAGGGAGCCAAGAAGTTCATTGAAAAAGGCCAACTTGTCCCGGATGAATTTGTCATCAGGCTCATTGAAAAGAAATTAACCAGCGACAAGCGCGTTGCGCGCGGGTACATGCTGGATGGTTTTCCCAGAACGCGCAAACAGGCCGAAGATCTGGACCGGATTTTAGGGCAGATCCAGCAGCCCTTAGATTACGCGTTATACCTGGAATCGACGTTGCCCGTGATCATTCAGCGGCTGGGGGGACGGCGGGTCTGCAAGAATTGCGGCGCTGTATACCATACCCGGAACAAGCCGTCAAAAAAAGAAAAGATATGCGACCTGTGCAGCGGAGAGTTGTATCAGAGAGCCGATGACAATGAAGCCACGATCCGTACGCGTATGGATGTTTATTTGAAAAGCACCCGGCCGGTCATTGATTATTACAAGGCCCAGGGCAAGTTAAAAAAGCTCGATGGTGATAAGGATTCTGAAAAGGTTCAGGCTGTTTTAATGCAGATATTTCATGAAGACCACAAACTCAATAAGCATTAAGACAGCCCAGGAAATCACAATTTTGCGTGATGCCGGGAAAATCCTGGCGGAAATTGTCGAAGATTTGAAGCGTTCTTTAAAAGAGGGGATCACAACCAGGGACGTGGATCAGGCGGCTGAGAAGTTGATCCGTCAAAGGGGAGTTCTTCCGGCTTTCAAGGGATACCGCGGTTTTCCGGGTTGCGTGTGCGTATCAGTTAATGAGGAAGTCGTGCACGGCGTGCCCGGCAACCGGTTGTTACGTTCGGGTGATATCGTGAGCCTGGATGTCGGGATAATCCATAAGGATTATTACTCTGATACGGCCCTGACGGTGGGAATTGGTGTAGTCCGGGACGCTTTAAAGAAGCTTCTGGATGTGACCAGCCAATCTCTTTATAAGGGAATTGAGCAGGCCCGCGCGGGCAATCATTTATCGGATATATCGCACGCGATCCAGACCTTCGTTGAAGCGAACCATTTCTCGATCGTGCGTGACTTTGTGGGGCACGGTATCGGCAGGAATTTACACGAAGACCCTGAGATCCCGAATTTTGGGCCGGCGCATAACGGGCCGATCCTTAAAGAAGGCATGGTCTTCGCGATTGAGCCGATGGTGAACATGGGCACGTGGCAGACGAGGATATTAGATGACGGCTGGACCGTGGTCACCCAGGACGGTCAGCCTTCAGCGCATTTTGAACATACAGTGGCGATCACTGCTAAGGGGCCGGAGATTCTTACGCGAATATAAGGTATGACGAAAGAAGAGCTGATCGAGGTTGAAGGGGTCGTTAAGGAGGCATTGCCCAATGCCATGTTTCGCGTGGCGCTCGATAACGGGCATTTGGTATTGGCGCATATTTCCGGAAAGATCCGGAAGAATTTTATCCGGATTCTCCCGGGAGACAAAGTAAAAGTTGAACTTTCTCCCTACGATTTAACTAGAGGGCGAATAACATTCAGGGCGTAAAAAATCATGAAAGTAAAATCATCGGTCAAAAGAATTTGCGGGCATTGCAAGATCATCCGTCGTAAAGGTGTGGTGCGGGTGATCTGTTCCAATCCGAAACACAAGCAGAGACAGGGATAATGAGGAACATTTCGGATTGGAATAACCCAAAACATAAACAAAAACAAGGATAAAACGGTATGCCAAGAATTTTAGGTATTGATATTCCCAAGCAGAAAAGGATCGAGGCATCGTTGCCGTATCTTTATGGTATCGGACCGGCGCGGGCCCGCGAGATCCTAACGCAGGCCAATATTGATTTTAATCGCCGGGCCAAAGATCTGACGGACGAAGAGATCGCGCGCATCACGGCCCTTGTCCAGGGCGGGTATATTACTGAAGGGGATTTACGCCGGGAGGTCGCCCAGAATATCAAAAGGCTCATGGATATCGGGGCTTACCGCGGGGTGAGACACCGCAAGGGATTGCCGGTGCGCGGCCAACGTACCCGCACCAACGCGCGTACCCGTAAAGGAAAACGTGCTGGGGTCGGCGGAAAGAAGATGCCGGCGCCCATCGCGAAATCATAGTAGCGACTAAAGAGGACTTTATTTATGGAAAAAGAAGCGAAACAACCACAGCAGCCAGCAGCAGCCGCGGCAACACAGGCAGCACAACCGGAAAAGGCCGCACGGGCCAAAGACAAGGCGAAGAAAAAGGCCCTTAAAGGAATTACTTCCGGGGTCGCGCATATCAAGGCAACATTCAACAATACGATTGTTACGATCACGGATGCTACTGGAAACGTCATTACCTGGTCGACGCCGGGCATGGTTGGGTTTAACGGTTCGAAGAAATCGACGCCGTTTGCCGCTCAGATCGCCGCAGCCGATGCCGCCCGACGGGCAAAAGATTTGGGTTTGAGGACCGTTGAAGTCCTCGTGAAAGGCCCCGGGGCCGGTCGTGAATCGGCGATCCGGGCATTACAGGCCAATGGGCTGTCGGTCACTTCGATCAAAGACGTGACGCCATTGCCGCATAACGGATGCCGTCCCCGGAAAAAACGGCGCGTCTAATCTGGAGGAAGATAATTTATGGGAAGATATTTAGGTTCAAGTTGTCGATTATGCAGAAGGGAGGGAGAAAAGCTCTTTTTAAAGGGCGCGCGATGCATGACGTATCGCTGTGCCATCGAGCGTCGGGCCTATGCCCCGGGTCAGCACGGCCAAGCGCGTAAGACCAAGCTTTCGAATTTCGGGTTACAGATGCGCGAGAAGCAAAAGGTCAAAAGAATTTATGGCATGTTCGAAAGACAGTTCAATAATTATTTCGGCAAGGCCGTGAGCACCAAAGGCGTTACAGGTACCGTTTTGCTCCAGATGCTGGAACGTCGCTTGGACAACGTCATTTATCAGCTTGGCTTCGCGACTTCACGCAAACAAGGGCGGCAGATCGTCAGTCACGGATTTGTTTTCATCAATGACCATAAGGTCAATATCCCTTCGTATCAGGTCAAGGAAAACGACGAGATCACTTTGAAATTCAAGAAAAAGGGAAAGAAAACCATCGATGAGAATCTTAAGTCTTCGGAGAACCGCGCAGTTCCGGCTTGGCTTGAGATCGATCGCGAGCATTATAAAGCGAAGGTCAAGCGCTTACCGGCGCGCGAGGATATCAATTTCCCCGTCAACGAGCAGTTGATCATCGAGCTTTATTCACGATAACAGGGTTCATTCAAGGAGGAAGACACATGGGAGTGAAGTGGCGAGATTTTCAGATGCCTAAAAGGCTTGATTGTGATGAATCCGTTTATACCGACACGTATGGAAAGTTCATTGCCGAACCCTTCGAGAAAGGCTACGGGGTCACCCTCGGGAATTCCTTAAGACGCATATTGCTTTCCTCCATCGAGGGAAGCGCGGTCACCTCGGTGCGTATCGAAGGGGTGCGCCATGAATTTTCAACGATCCCCGGCGTTCTGGAGGCCGTGACGGAGATCATCCTCAACATTAAAAAGTTGGTCATTCGGTCGCATTCCAAGGTCCCCAAGATCATCCATATCCGGGCCGAGAAAAAGGGTGCGGTCAATGCCTCCGACATCGTTTGCGATGAAAGTATGGAGATCCTCAACCCCAAATTGCACATCGCGACCTTGACCCGCGACACGCGCTTTTTCGTTGAGATGGAAGTTTCCCGCGGACGCGGCTATGTCCCTTCTGAACAGAACAAGAAGGAAGGGGTGGATACCATCGCCATCGATTCGATCTTTACCCCGATCACGAAAGTCAATTTTCGCGTGGAAAATACCCGCGTGGGGCAGCGCACTGATTATGACCGTCTGGTCACGGAGATCTGGACCAACGGCAGCATCAATCCCAAAGAAGCGTTGCTTTACGGCGCGAACATTCTCCAGCGGCATCTGGATGTATTTGTCAGCTACGGACAGCTTCCCGAAGAAGAGGAAGAGGACGAGGAGATCTCGGTCGAAGAGCAAGCGATGTACGAGAAGCTCCGCTTGCCTATTTCGGAACTGGAATTGTCCGTGCGCAGTGCCAATTGTTTAAAAGACGCCAACATCAAGACAATAGCGGAACTGGTACGCAAGACGGAATCCGAACTGCTGACTTTCCGTAATTTCGGCAAGAAATCCTTGTCGGAGATCAATGATCTTTTGAAGGCCATGGGATTAAGCCTTGGCATGAAAATAGACGTTAAGAAATTAAAGTTGAAGAAGGAGTAACATGCGACACGGTATGGCAGGGAACAGATTAAGCCGAAATTCCACTTTGCGTAAAGCGACCGTCCGGGATCTGGCCAAGGCGACATTGATCCAGCAGCGGATCTGCACCACCGAAGCCAAGGCCAAAGAGGCCCGCAAGTTGGTCGATAAATTGATCACACTGGGCAAAAAAGGCACGTTGCCTGCCAAGCGTCGTGCATTCGCCATTCTTTGCGACCATAAAATCGTCAGCGATCTTTTTGGCAAGACCTCGCCGCGTTTCAAGAATCGTGTTGGTGGGTACACCCGCATTATCAAGCTGGGGACCCGCAGGGGCGATAACGCCGCATTGGCATATCTTGAGCTGACGGAAAAAGAAGTTGTCATCATCAGCAAGCCCAAATCCGCGGCGACCACTAAGAAAGAAAAAGCGCCTGCAGTTCACGATCATGAGCACCCCGGGCATGAGCATCATGGGCACGAACATCATGAGCATGCGCATGAACCTGAGGCGAAACCGAAACCAAAGGCGGCCATCAAAGAACAGCCAAAGAAAGACGCGATCAAAGATCAGAAGTCGCCCGATAAGGACAAGCCGCGCGGTAAATTCATGGGCGGTCTCCGCAACATGTTCAACCGGGGTTCCAGTTCATCAGGGAAGTAGTTTTCGTTCAATCCGATCTTCTTTAAGGAAAGTACGATTGGGCACCTTGACATTGCGCATAAACCGCCGCATCAAAGATATCATCGGGTCGACCACGCTCGCCATCACGGCCAAAGCCAATGAACTCAAGGCCAAAGGGCATGACGTGGTGAATTTCGCCGCTGGCGAACCGGACTTCGATACGCCCAAATCCATCAAGGCCGCGGCCATCGCGGCCATCGAAAAAGGGCTCACGAAATATACGCCCACCTCCGGCACGCAGGAATTAAGAGAAACGATCGCCGCGAAGTTCAAAAAGGATAACTGCCTCGAATACAAACCATCCCAGATCGTCGTTTCCTGTGGCGCGAAACATTCCATCTTTAACATCATCCAGGTCCTTGCCGATGAAGGCGAAGAAGTTCTTGTCCCGGCGCCCTACTGGGTCAGTTACCCGGAAATGATCAAAGCCGCCGGAGCGATCTCGAAATTCATCCCCACCACGGCTAAGGTAGGATTTAAAATCACGCCGGCAGATCTGCGCAAACACGCCAGCGACAGAACGAAGATGCTGGTTCTTAACTCTCCTTCCAATCCAACGGGCATGGTCTATTCCAGGAAAGAGCTTGAGCCTATTGCGGAGTTTTGCGTGAAGAACAACATTTTTGTTATCAGTGACGAAATATATGAGAAACTTATCTATGATGCTGATGAGTACACTTCCATCGGCGCGCTGGGCAAAGACATTTTTGATCTGACGATCACGGTCAACGGCGTGTCGAAGGCCTACGCGATGACGGGCTGGCGCATCGGCTACGCGGCCGGCCGCGAGGACGTCATGGAGTACGTCAAAAAATTTCAGGATCACGCCACTTCGAACCCAGCGTCGATAAGTCAGGCGGCGGCGGTGCAAGCGCTTAGGGAGCCCGAGGACGGCATTCGCGCCATGCGCGAGGAATTCCGCAAACGTCGCGATCTCATGGCCGCCGAGCTAAAGGGTGTTCCCCAAGTCAGCTATGTTTTGCCCCAAGGGGCGTTTTACCTGTTTTGCGATTTCTCCAAACTGGGGCCCTCCGAAAGAATCGCCCGGCAGATCCTTGATGATGTTAAAGTAGCGACCATCCCCGGCGACAGTTTCGGAGCGCCGGGATTTATTCGCTTGAGCTTCGCCACTTCAGCCGAGAGGATCCAGGAAGGGACCAAGCGCATCAAAGACTGGATCCGCCAGCACGCGTCCCGCTAAGTATTGCCGGTTAAAGAGATTGAAACCCGGCACATTAAAAAGGAGCTTTCCGTGGACCTCAAAGAACTGCTTAAGGTAACGATCAGTCAAAACGCATCCGACCTGCATTTAACCGAGAGCAGTCCGCCTATCTTAAGGGTCGACGGCAAACTCATCCCCATGAACCATCCGCCGGTCAGCCGTGAGGAACTCAAAAAAGCCATTTACGGCATCCTCTCCGACACCCAAAAAGAGAAATTTGAACGCGACCGTGAACTGGATTTTTCGCTCGCCCTGGAGGGATTGGAGCGATTTCGCGTTAATGTCCATATCCAGCGCGGTTCGGTGGAAGCAGCCTTACGCCGTATCCCATTGTATGTGCCTTCCATCGAAGATCTGGCGTTACCGCAGGCTATCGTCGATTTCGCGCGCCGGCCCGACGGGCTTGTCCTTATTACGGGGCCGACAGGTTCGGGAAAAACGACGACGTTGGCCGCCATGATCGATCTTATCAACCGTGAACGTTCCTGCATGATCGTCTCGATCGAAGACCCCATTGAGTACGTTCATAAGAATAAAAAGGCCGTCATCAAGCAGCGTGAAGTCTACAGCGATACGCATTCCTTCGCCGAGGCGCTCAAACGTTGCCTGCGCCAGGACCCGGACGTGATCATAGTCGGCGAGATGCGCGATCTGGAAACGATCGGCACCACCCTGACCGCGGCGGAAACCGGGCACCTTGTCCTGGCCACGTTGCACACTCCCGATGCGGCGCAGACGATCGAACGTATCATCGACGTTTTTCCGGCGCACCAGCAGCAACAGGTGCGTTTGCAGCTCTCCGCGTGTCTTCAGGGTGTGGTTTGTCAGAGACTTCTGCCGAGGGCGGAAGGAGAAGGACGTGTCCTGGTGACCGAAGTTCTGGTGGCGACACCGGCTATCCGCAACCTCATCCGCGAAAAGGCCGTGGAACAGATCCCGACCGCCATCCAGACGGGCAGCCAGTACGGTATGCACACGATGGATTCCTGTCTGCGCAATCTTTTTGAGCAGGGCATGATCACCTTCGAGGACGCGATGACGCAGGTCAAGAACGCCGAAGAGTTTAAACACTTATTGGAACGCGGCAAAAAGCCAAAGAAGTAATATTCGTCCTTTTCCAGAGTTCCCATGACTAAAGCATTGATCGAAGCGGCACAAAATAAATTCGGCGCTGTCTTAGAAGAGCAGCTCAAACGCGTCGAACAGATGAAAAAGGCCGACACGTTCACAGATTACGCGAAATTGTCGCCGATCACGATCGGTATCTGTGGAGGTGACGGCATCGGCGAGTTTATTTCCAGGAATGCCCAAGAGGTCCTTGCGCATGTCCTTAAGGAAGAGATCAAAAAAGGCAAGATCGTCTTTAAGGAGATCAAGGGACTGACGATCGAGAACCGGGTCAAGCACAAAAAGGCCATCCCTGACGATATCCTGGAAGAACTCAAATCCTGCCATGTTATTTTAAAGGGTCCGACCACGACCCCACAATCCGGCGACCCGTGGCCGAATATCGAAAGCGCGAACGTGGCGATGCGGCGGGCTCTTGATCTTTTTGCCAACGTCCGGCCGGTGAAGATCCCGCGTGAAGGTGTGGACTGGTGTTTTTTTCGGGAAAATACCGAAGGCGCATATATCCTGGGATCCAAAGGTTTTGATGTGACGGAAGATTTGAGCGTGGATTTTACGGTCACGACCGAACAGGGTTCTGAGCGCATCATCCGCATGGCCTTTGACTACGCCAAAAAAAATCATATTGACCGCGTGACGGTCATCACTAAATCCAACGTCGTCAAAACGACCGATGGGCGATTCTCCCGCGTGGCCAAACGCATCGCGAAGGAATACCCCAAGGTCCAGTGTGATGAATGGTATATTGATATCATGACTGCCAAGCTGATCGATCCGGCCCGGCGCAAGGATTTTAAGGTCATGGTCATGCCGAATCTTTATGGTGATATTTTAACCGACGAAGCCGCGCAACTGCAGGGGGGCGTAGGTACCGCGGGAAGTGCCAATATCGGTACGCGCTGGGCGATGTTCGAGGCCATTCACGGCAGCGCGCCGCGCATGGTCAAGGAAGGCCGCGCAAAATACGCCGATCCTTCCTCGATGATTCGCGCCTGCGCGATGCTCTTGCGGCATATCGGATATCCGCAAAAGGCCCAGAATGTCGAGATGGCGCTTGAAATTTGCGGTCAATTTGAGAAAAAAGTAACGATCACCGGGCGTGATACGGGTGCTACCGGAGGGGAATACACGAAGTATATTTTGTCCTGGATCGATAATCCGAAACTTAAACCCCGCTGGGAAACAGAAGTTTATAATTTTAAATAAACTTGGGTGGCCATTCTTTATTTAAACCCCGTTCCGTTGTCAGCAAGGGAACGGGGTTTTATTCTTTTATGAACAAACAGCGAAATAGCGATCTGTTCCCGGAGAAAAATTTATTATCCGGAGAAAAGAGCCCGTATCTTTTGCAGCACGCGGATAATCCCGTCCATTGGCATCCTTGGAGCGAGGATGCTTTTGCCAAGGCGAAGGCGCAGGATAAGCCGGTATTTCTCTCGATCGGTTACTCGACCTGCCACTGGTGCCATGTCATGGAACATGAATCTTTCGAGAATGATGACGTGGCTAAGATCCTGAATGCTCATTTTGTTGCGATCAAGGTCGACCGTGAAGAGCGGCCGGATATCGATAGCATTTATATGAAAGCCGTGATGTCCTTGACAGGTAGCGGCGGCTGGCCTTTATCGGTATTTTTGACGCCGGACAAGAAGCCGTTTTTTGGGGGGACGTATTTCCCACCGGAACCGCGTTGGGGCAGCCCGGGATTCAAGGAATTGCTGTCTTCTGTCCATACGACCTGGCAGAACAAGCGCAAGGATTTGGTCCAATCGAGCGAATTGCTCACGCAGAGCTTGCAGCCGCGTCCGCGGGGGGATCAGGGAGATGAAAATGTCCTGTTAGGTCAGGAAATATTCACGGAGGCCTTTGGGCAATTTCAGGCGCGTTTTGATCCATCTTATGGCGGGTTTGGCCACGCTCCGAAATTTCCCAGCAGCCATACGTTATCATATCTTTTGCGGTACTGGAAACGCGCCCAGGACGCGCGTTCGCTCGCGATGGTCGAGAAAACGTTGACTGAAATGGCCCGGGGCGGAATGTATGATCATATCGGCGGCGGGTTTCACCGGTACTCAACAGATCAGATGTGGCATATCCCGCATTTTGAAAAGATGCTTTATGATCAGGCCATTTTATCCAAGACGTATCTGGAGGCCTACCAGGCGACACGTAAGAACGAATATGCCCAAACGGCCAGAGAGATATTTGATTATGTCCTGCGGGATATGACGGACCACCAGGGCGGGTTTCATTCTGCGCAAGATGCGGACAGCCTTGATCCGGAATTGAACGTGAAGACCGAAGGCGCGTTTTATCTTTGGCGCCAGAAGGAAATTCTTGAGCGTCTTGGTCCTCAAGAGGCGGGAATATTTAATTTTTATTATGGCGTCGAAGCCGATGGGAACGCGCGATCCGACCCGCAAGGAGAATTCGTCGGAAAAAATATTTTCTACGCCGCGCATACTTTAGAGGAAACGGCCGATAAATTTAAAGAATCTGTTGAAGGGATCGGGAATGGTTTAACGCGGGCCAGGGAAAAATTGCGCAAGGTTCGCGAAGCAAGGCCGCAACCACACCTGGATGACAAAGTGCTCGTTGACTGGAACGGCCTAATGATCTCGAGCCTGGCTTTTGGGTCCAGGGTGTTGGGCGAACCGCAATATCGGGAGGCGGCGTGTAAAGCAGCGGATTTTATTTTAGGAAAACTCATGCGCGAAGATGGACGGCTGCTGCATCGTTACCGTGACGGGCAAGCGCAGATTTTAGGGACACTGGAAGATTATGCTTTTCTGATCCATGGGTTGATCGACCTTTATGAAGCGACTTTCGAAGTGCGGTATTTAAAAGAAGCTAAAAGGCTGACCGAGGATATGACCGGGTTATTTTGGGATGAAATGGAGGGGGGATTTTATTTTACGGGATCAGATGCCGAAAAGCTCCTTGTCCGGGAAAAGGAACTTTATGACGGCGCTATTCCCTCCGGCAACTCGATCGCTGCGTTAGATCTGTTGCGAATGGGACGGTTGACTGCCCGCCCGGAATGGGAACAAAAAGCCGAGCAGTTGTTGAAAGTTTTTAGCCGGGAAATCGCCGCCGTCCCGATCGCATACGCCCAAATTTTGATCGCCCTTGATTTCGCCTTGGGGCCTTCGCGAGAAATTGTTCTGGCGGGGCAAAAGGACGATCCCCGGACAGAGGCGATGGTCCAGACCGTATATGAGCGTTTTATGCCCAATAAAGTTGTTATTCTGCGTCCGGTTAATGCGCAGGCCAAAGAAATCCTGGCCGTCGCGCCTTTCGTCAAAGATCAAAACATGATCAGCGGGAAAACAACCGCCTACGTGTGCGAGAATTATCATTGTCTTTTTCCAACGGATGATCCGGACCAATTCAAAGAATTGCTGAAATGACCACTTTAAGATCATCACGGCAACACCCGGTGTTCGCCTGGTTCATTTTGTTGTTATTATTAACATCACCCGCGGCGGCGCAGAGCGAGGGTGATATCCTGTTGCGGGACCTTCTGTGGAATATGGACCGGTCGCAGCAATCCATTAAGGACATGACGTTTGTTTTTGTCACCGCCACGGCCAAGGGTTCGAGTATCGAGAAATTAAACGAGGCCGCGCGCCAAGCTGGTCAGGCAAGCTTGCCGGAGGAGACCCGCATGTCCGTGTGGATCAAAAAGCCGGACAAGATGAAGATCGTTGCCGGGGATTACAAAGTCATTATCCGCAAAGAAGGCCCGGAATGGTTCAGTTACCAGTATGCTTATTCAACGGGGCAGACGGCGCGCCAGAAACTTCCTCTAGATACCTGGCCGGTGTGGCCGAGCCAGGAACGCATTGTCGCGAACCTGAAAAAATATATGGCGAAAAATACCCCCTACACGATCCTGCGTGACGATGCCGCCGCAGGGGGGCCTACGTATATCCTCACCTTTAAACCCAAAGGTACCAAAGAAGAATACGCGTATGTTATCCGTATCGCCGACTGGCGTATCTTAAAGTCCGTATTTTATGAGGATGGCCAGGCCTCTTTTGCCGCCGAGTGGCGCGATATCGCGGTCAATAATCAGTTTCCCGACAAGCTTTTTGATATTGAAGAACCCAAAGAGACGGCTTCCGCGCAAAAGCAACCGCAAGATGTTGCTCAGGAAGATCTGCCGATTGAGGTCGTTTACGCCGGGGTCGTGAGAAAAGAAGTCATTGCGCAAGAAGGCGGATACACCCTTGCGGACAACAACCGATATTTGCGTACCCGTAAATTTGTGGAAGAAAAAGACATCGTACCGGGTACGCTCGGCACGGCTTTTGGATTTGTTTTTACAGTCAATGGGAACGATCCGTTTTCCTTGACGGCACGGTATCTCCATCCGCCGATGGCCAACGCGTTGACGAGGGAAATCACTACCACGCACGAAATGCCGTTGAGTGTTCGTCCAAAGGAAGGCGAGTCAGAGGTGGTCAGCTGGGTTTTCACCAAGGAATGGGAGATCGCGCCAGGTGCGTGGACCCTGCAATTGTGGGACGGCGACAAGAAGTTGGCCGAGAGAAAATTTACGGTGACCAAGGCCGAGAATATTTACGCTCATCTGGGCGAGTGGGGCCGGCGCTTGCCGGAATTTAACGCAACACTCGCCAAAGACCCCAAGGACTCAAAAGCGCGTAATGGTCTCGGCAACGCCTATTCCGAAATGGGACAGTACGCGCGCGCGCTTACGGAATACACCAAGGCCATTGAGGCTGACCCCAAATCCCCCACGGCCTATAACGGCCGCTGCGACGTGTACACGCTGCAGCGAGAATTTGATAAAGCCCTCACGGATTGCGACAAGGCCATTGAACTTAAGCCTAAATATGCGTTTGCGTTCATCAACCGCGGCAAGGCTTATGATGGTAAAGGGGATTATGAAAAGGCGGTCGCTGATTACACGCAAGCCATCGTGCTCAACGGCCGTTACGCCAACGCCTACTATTACCGGGGGCTGACGCTTGCCCAAAAAGGCGACATCGACGCTGCGAAAGCGGATTTTGAAAAGGTGCTGGAGTTAAATCCTTACGACGCCCGGGCGCGTAAGAAGTTGGAAGATTTGTAAATGACGGCGCCACTTATGGAACGTTAGTGAACATAAGTGGCGCCGGAATTTACCCCGCCCTTTCTAAACAATTATTTAGAAAGGGCGGGGTCCAATTCGTACCTGCAATTTACGTTCACTTCGTTCCGTAAATTGCGTACTCATTGGAGAAAGGAGTAGATATGAACACAAAGACAGGCATTTTGATCTTAGCCGCATTGCTAGGCTGGGTCCCCGCAGCGACGGCCGCGCAGACGGCCCAGAGCACGCAATCCGATCAGACCAACGTTGAGGTGACCGTTTACAACAACAATCTCGGTCTGGTCAAAGACACGCGCAACATTCAGCTTTCGGCCGGCGAGGGGGAGCTGCGTTTTATGGACGTGGCCGCCTATATTATGCCGGTGACCGTGCACGCCAAGTCGCTCAACGCCCCAGAGCAATTCCAGGTGCTGGAGCAAAACTACGAATATGATCTTATCGATTACAACAAGTTGCTGGATAAGTTCGTGGACAAGAAGATCAAACTGATCGACTTTAATGAATACCAGGACCGCAAGGATGTCGTTGAAGGGATATTGATTAGTAACAACGGCGGCAACCCTGTTTTCAAGATCAATAATGAGATTTACTTGGATTATCCCGGATTAAAGGTCCTTCCGGAAATCCCCGAGAACCTCATTGCCAAGCCGACCTTGATGTGGCTGTACGCCAATCAGTCTAATGCTGCGCACCAGTTGGAGGTTTCCTATCTGACGAATAATATCGGCTGGAAGGCCGACTATGTGTTTGTTCTTAACAAAGACGATACCGGCGGCGATCTCTCCGGTTGGGTGACGGTGGATAACAAAAGCGGGGCAACGTACAAGGACGCGAAACTCAAGTTGGTGGCTGGGGAAGTCCAACGGGCGGAAACTATGCCAGCGTTGGCCTACCGGAAGATGGCCATGGAAGAGAGCATGGCCGGCGCTGCGCAATTTGCCGAACAGGCCTTTTTCGAATACCATATTTATGATCTGCAGCGCCGGACAACGATCAAAGATAAACAGACCAAGCAGATTAGTCTGTTGGAGGCCTCCGGCATCAAGGCGGAAAAAGAACTTCTGGTTTATGGCATCCAGTCGTATTTCACGCAATATTACCAGCCGCAGAATCCTAAACAAAAAGTTTCCGTGTACGTGAAGTTTAAGAATTCCAAGGAAAACCAATTGGGCATGCCGCTGCCGGCCGGGATCTTGCGTTTATACAAGAAAGATTCCAAAGACGGTTTGCAATTTGTCGGCGAGGATAATATCGATCATACACCTAAAGACGAAGAAATCAAGGTCAAGGTCGGTGAGGCCTTTGATGTCGTGGCCGAGCGCCGGCAGACGGACTTCAAACAGGTGACGACCCGGATGTATGAAAGCGCGTGGGAAGTGACGTTGCGCAATCACAAAGAAGAACCGATCCGCGTCGGGATCATCGAACCTTTGCAAGGCAGCTGGCAGATCGTGGAACAAAGCCATCCTTCAAAGAAGCTTGATGCCTTTACGGTCCGTTTTGACGTTGATGTGCCCAAAGACGGTGAAGTGAAAGTGACGTACCGGGTGCGCGTGGGGATATAGGTTTTAGGTGATTGTTGATAGGTGATAGTAAGAATGAAAACTTTTGTGATTGGCGATATTCATGGGGCGTACAAGGCGCTGGTGCAGTGCCTGAAGCGTTCAAAGTTTAACTACGTACAAGACCGTCTCATTGTCCTGGGTGATGTTTGCGACGGATATCCGGATGTCAAACAATGCTTCGATGAATTGCTTAAAGTAAAGAATCTTGATCTTATCCTCGGCAATCACGATTTCTGGGCGCGGGAGTGGGCCACGCGCGGGATCAAGGAAGACGTGTGGCTGACCCAGGGCGGGGATAACACCGTTGCCTCGTATGGTGACAAGGGGATGCCACCGGCGCACGTGGCATTATTGCACAACGCCCGTCCTTGGCTGCAATGGGACAACAAGTTATTCGTCCACGGCGGGTTTGATCCTGGCAAACCCTTGTTCGAGCAAAACCTGGAAACACTGATCTGGGACCGGAATCTGATCAACGATGCGTGGAAAAGATATCTGCGCCACGAGGATCACCACTACACGCAATTTAAGGAAATTTTTCTGGGCCACACGCCGACCCAGTTATTTAATTTGTCCAAACCTTTGAAGGTGTGCAATATCTGGGACCTGGACACCGGCGCGGGGTGGGCGGGCAAGCTGACCATCATGGATGTCCAAACTAAAGATTTTTGGCAATCGGATTCGGTGCAATCGCTTTATCCCAGCGCGGTCCCCCGAAGGACGGTAAAGAAATTAGATTTAGGTGATAGGTGAAGTGACGCGACATGACAACTAATACCCAAAATATCTGCGAAGTGCGGGACTTGGGCCTCATTGATTACGACGCGGCATACCTGATTCAGAAAGAATCTGTGGCGCGGGTGCTGGCAGGCGGGGCGCAGGTCTTGCTTTTATGCGAACACCCGGCCGTGATCACGCTCGGCCGGCTGGCGCAAGAGGCGAACATTTTGGATCTGGAGGCGATCGGCCGTCAGGGCATACGCGTTGTTCCCATTGACCGCGGGGGAGATGTGACCTTGCATACCCCGGGACAACTGGTGATTTATCCGATCCTGAACCTCGCGCCCTGCTTGCCTGCAGGCAAGCAGGGCAACCGTGACCTACGGCTCTATATGCATAAGCTGGAACAAGTTACCATTGCTTTATTGAAGAGTTTTGGTATAGTGGCTAGTAGAATTTTTGGGAAAACAGGCGTGTTTGTAGGGCCAGATAAGATCGCTTCCTTGGGGATCGGTGTGCGCAAGTGGGTGACGTATCATGGCCTGGGCATCAACGTCAATACGGATTTGAAACTTTTTGATCTGATCAAGCCCTGCGGCCTGGATGTGCGCATGACTTCCATAGCCCGGATCAAAGGCAACCCGGTCGATATGGGTAAGGTCAAACAGCAATTGGTTGAATGTTTCAAAAAGGAATTTGGTTATGAGTTTCGTTACACTACCTGAATTGGGTGAAGGAATAGAGAAAGCAACGGTTGCCTGCTGGCACTGCAAGGTCGGCGACCGTGTCCAGCAAGACGACGACGTGGTGGAGGTCGTCACCGACAAGGCCGTGTTTAACGTCGCGGCCGGCGCTTCCGGTACGCTACGGGAGATCCTGGTCAGAGACGGGCAGGAAGTCAAGGTCGGCGAAGTGCTCGCGGAGATCCAATGAATAAACAACGCGTATTGCTGATGTACATCACGAAAGTTTCCGGTCATCGGCAGGCAACGGTCGCTATCCAGCAGGCCCTGCGCCAGCTCGAGCCGGATATCGACGCGCCGGCCATCAACGGTTTCGGATATACCTATCCCATCCTCGAGAAGATCATCAATAAGGCCTACTTAAGCGTCATCAAACGGACCCCGAAAGTCTGGGATTACCTTTACGACAACCCGAAGATCTTTAAGAGTTCACAGTCGATCCAGAATTTTCTTCATAAAACCAGCCATGAGAAGATCGAAAGATTGCTCCGGCGCCACCGGCCCCAGGCGATCGTCTGCACCCAGGCGTTCCCTTGCGGCATGGTCGCGGATTACAAGATGTCGCATAAGCTCGATATCCTTTTGATCGGCGTCCTGACGGATTTTTCCCCGCATTCGTACTGGGTCAATGAAGGGGTCGATTATTATGTGGTCCCTTCCGAGGAGGTCAAGGAGCGGCTGGTGGCCAAAGGGGTCGCGTCCGAGCGCGTGCGGGTCTATGGGATCCCGCTGCGTCCTCGATTCAATGTTTCGGTCGATCGCAAAGTGATCGCTAAAAATATGGGCCTAGACCCGGATGTGCCGACTATTTTGGTTATGGGCGGTGGGCAGGGTTTGGGACCGATCAAAAAGATCGTCAAATCGCTGGGCAAGATGAACGTGTATGTCCAGATTGTCGTCCTCTCCGGTGTTAACAAGAAGATCTTAAATAGCCTGCGACGTTATGCCGCTAAATCGGATAAAAAGATTTTAGTCTTTGAATTTGTCAATAATGTCGAAGAATTGATGGAGCTGGCGAATTTGATCATCACCAAGCCCGGCGGTATGACCACTGCGGAAAGTCTTGTTAAGGGGTTGCCGATGGTGATCATCAATCCGATCCCGGGCCAGGAAATGCGTAACACCGATTTTTTAATTCAGCAGGGGATCGGTATTCGCGTGTATGATGTTAATGATGTTGGTGAAGAGGTCGAAGTGCTCTTGCGCTCACCGGAACGTTTGGCAGCCATGCGCAAGGCGGCCCTGGCGCACGCCAAACCATACGCTTCCCTGGATATCGCGCGGTTGATCCTGGGGATGTCCGAGCAACAGCCGCCCGTCACCCAACCTCGCTGGATACCCGAATTTACCGTAAAGGTGCTTCCTAAGATCGGGACATAGGGCCACAGACAGCTATGTTTAAATATTATCTTTACAGATTTGCCCGTTTTCTCGTCAATCGTTTGTCGTTGGCGACGTCCTACAAGTTGGGTATCATTCTTTCGGACATCCAGTATATTTGTTCTTTTCGGGACCGGCGCGCGGTGCGCAACAATTTAAAGAGGATTTTGCCCCCCGGGGCGGATCTCTCCGCCATGACGCGCCAGGTGTTCCGGAATTTCGGAAAATATCTGGTGGAGTTCCTGCGGATGGACGGGATGGTCGACAAGGATTTTATCGCGCGCCGGGTCAAGATCGAGAATATCGATCGGATCGAACGGGCACTGGAGAAAGGCAAAGGGGCCATTATCATGACGGCGCACATCGGTAACTGGGAACTTGGCGCGGTCTTGCTGAATATGCTCGGCTATCCGCTGATGGCGGTCGCCTTGCCGCACAAGGAACGACCGGTCAATGATCTCTTTAATCACCAGCGTGAGGTCCACGGGATCACGGTCGTGGCGACCAATAACGCCATACGTAAGTGCATGGAGCATCTTAAGAGCAACAAGATCATCGCTATCGTGGGCGACCGCGATTTCACGGTCAAAGGCGGGGAGCTGGTGGATTTTCTCGGGGGCAAGGCATTGATCCCCAAAGGCACCGCCATATTTTCGAAGAAAACCGGCGCGCCGATCGTGCCGACATTTTTGATCCGGGAACCGGACAATACGTTTCGGCTTTTCATTCTCGAACCTATGTTCCCGCCAGCGGAGGAGGAAGGTGTTCCCGAAGAAGAGGCGATCCGCAGGATCATGCGTCGGTATCTGGCGGTCATTGAAGAACAGGTCCGTCGGTATCCAGCACAATGGCTGCTTTTTCGCGAGTTTGCCATTTCTCCCGGAACGAATGGATCGCATTCCCAAGACATGAGAAACCTGCCTGATCGCAGGCAGGAATTATCAGCGTATTGATTATGGCAAAAATTTGCGTTCTGATCCCGGTCCTTAATGAAACCCGGACTATCGGCATGGTGGTCCGTTCCCTGCGTGCCCAGAATCTCGATGCTGTGGTGATCGACGATGGTTCAACGGATGATTCCGGCGCGATCGCCCGCCAGAGTGGGGCCATCGTTATTCGCCATGAGGTCAAAAAAGGCAAAGGCCAGTCCTTGCGTGACGGATTCCATTACGCGCTGGAGCGTGGGTACGACGGGGTCATCACGATGGACGGCGACGGGCAGCACGACGCGGCGGACATTGAGCAGTTTTTGCGTTTGGTCGTGAAAGAACGTCCCGGCATGGTCGTCGGCAACCGAATGGCCGATCCGCGAGGAATGCCTTATGTGCGGTATCTGACCAACCGGTTTATGTCGTTTTTGATCTCCCGCGCCTGCGGTCAGCGCATTCCGGACACCCAATGCGGATACCGGTATATTGATTCCCGTGTCCTGCGCGAAGTGCCGTTGGCCTGCGATGATTTCGAGATCGAGACCGAGATGCTGATGAAATCCGCCAAGCGGGGATTCCACATCGATTCTGTGCCGATCCTGACGATCTATCGCAACGAGGAAAGCAAGATCAATCCCTGGAAAGACACTATTCGGTTTATTGCGTATTTTATCAAAGAGATCCGTTCCCCGGCGCAGGGCCATGGGAAGGGAGCCAGGTGACAGATGATGAACCAAAGGATTCTCCTTATGGCCGATATGGACAGCCGGCTGTTTTACGGCATCCTGGCGGCTTCTTTCACGGTCCATGTGGCGTTCATTGCGGGATCGTCGCTTTTTACTCACCGCATCAAGGTCTTCGCAAAACCGCTTAAAGCTATCGAAGTAACTTACGAGACGGTGAAGGAAGAACCTAAGAAGCAGTCCCAGAACAGCTTTAAGGAGGTGCAGATCGTCAAAACCAAAGAACTTCCTCCGGAGCTTCCGGTCGATGTTAAAGTTCTTTCCCAGAAATCCGATATTTTTTCTGCGATGAGCAATGACCTTCGTGATTTGACACGGTCGACACAGCGCATGGAGGCAAGCGAAAAACAGATGCCCAATATAAAATCTTTAGGCGGTGAACGCAAGATCACCATCCCATTCTTACAGTCCGAGAAAATGATGGGTCCACAATATTTGGGTTACAAACAAGGCATCCGTCATAATATTGAGCGATTGGCTTACCAGTATGCCCAAACCCTTGATTCTACTGCTGTCGGTGAAGTTTATTTGACCTTCGTTCTGACCTCATCGGGAAATTTAGAAGCGGTTAAAGTTATTCCGGAAAAGACCCGAGCCGACGTTTATCTGCAGAACATAGGGATTCGTAGTGTCCAGGAAGCTGCGCCGTTTCCTCCGCTTCCGGCCGATCCGGCAGTTCCTGAACTGACGTTCAATGTGATCATTTCTTTCGATCTGGGCGATAAGTGAAACAATTGACAAGTAGCGTGCGAAGATGATATTCTAATATTCTGTTGTTAATAACGAAGGAATAGATATGAACAGAGAGAAATCCGTCGACGAATCATGGAAAGAATCCGCCGCGCAGGAAAAAGAGCGGCTGGAGAATATCGCGCGCGCAACAGGAGCGGATAAGACATCCGTGAAGGGAAACCCTCCGCCCGCGTCGCAACCTTCTTCAGGTTCCCAGCAGCAGTCGCCTTCCGGCCAGGCGCACGAAGAACCCTCAAGCGCCTACGAAGTGGATTTTATCAATTACATCAGCGGCCTCGCCTACCAGGCGATGGTTTTTTTAGGTGAGATCCCCAATCCCGTTACGAATACCAGCGAAAAGAACCTGGAGCAGGCCAAGTTCGTCATTGAGACATTGATCTTGCTTCAGGAAAAGACTAAGGGAAATTTGACCAGAAAAGAAAGCGATGTGCTCAATACGGCCGCGTACGAATTGCAGATGAAATATGTTGAGGCCTCACAAAAGGAAGCGGTATGATCGATAAAGACTTGCTCGCCATTTTGGCCTGCCCGGCCTGCCGTGGCGACGTTGCGGAAAAAAATGGTAAGATCGTCTGCGCGGGCTGCGGACGGCAATATCCCGTGCGTGATGGTATTCCGATCATGCTCGTTGAGGAAGCGCAAAAGAAACAAGGAGAACCCATTGAATAAAATTTTAGTCATCCACGGGCCGAATCTGAATCTTCTGGGTCAGCGTGAGCCGGATGTTTATGGCAAAACGACTTTAGAAGAGATCAACCGCCGTTTGCAGAAACTTGCCGGGTCTAACGGCGTGCAGCTTGAGATCGTCCAGTCCAATCACGAAGGCGAAATCGTGGATACGATCGGCCAAGCCAATAAGCGCGGATTTAAAGCCATTTTGATCAATCCGGCGGCGTATACCCATACCAGTGTCGCCATTCGCGATGCCGTTGCCGCCGTGTCCATCCCGACCGTCGAGGTACATCTGTCCAATATTTACGCGCGGGAAGAGTTTCGACATACCTCGCTCATCGCGCCGGTCTGCCATGGACAGGTGAGCGGTTTCGGCGCCAACAGTTACACCCTGGGATTAGAGGCCGTCATCGGTCTTATCAGGAAATAACCTTTCTTCGTGAACTCCCGGATCAAACAATTCATCAGTACCTTTAAGGCGCGGCACATCGACGCGTTTTTGGTGACACAGGATACCAATATCGCTTATTTGACGCATTTTCCCGCGTCGGAATCCTGGCTGCTGGTCGGCAACCGCAAGGCATCCTATATCACCGATTTTCGTTACATTCTCGAGGCCCGCAAGGGTTTAAAGGGAATCGGGGTCGTGCGTTATATAAAAAGCAGAAGTGAAACCCTTTTTCAAACGGCCCGTCAGCAAGGCATCCGCCGCCTGGGGTTTGATCCCAATCATCTCACGTTGGCCCAGTATCGGGTGTTCAAAAAACAATGTCCTCGCTCGATCAGATTAGTTGAAGTTCCGTATTCGGTTGAAAATTTGCGGGAAATCAAGGATGCGACGGAGATCAAATGCATCCGTCAGGCCCTGAACATCCATAAACAGGCCTATCAACTGGTCAAAAAGGTCATCCGTCCGAACGTGACCGAGCAAGATATCCTTTCGCACCTGGAAAAATTCGTCAAAGACAGGGGTGTAAGGTTTTCTTTTTCGCCGATCGTGGCCTCGGGGCCGAATTCCTGTTATCCTCACGCCAAAGTTACCGGCCGCAAGCTTAAGAAGAGCGATATTGTACTGGTGGATATCGGAATTGAGGTCAAAGGCTACAAGTCCGACTTGACACGTATGTTCTTTTTAGGTAGAATACCGCCGCTTGTTCAGAAAGTTAATGACGCTGTAGCGGTTGCGCAGCGTAAGTCGATCGAAAAGATACGTCCCGGTGTTCCCGTGGCGGAATTGGATCTGGCGGCACGTAACCATTTAGCCAAAAACGGGTTAGCCCAATATTTCGGACACGCCCTGGGCCACGGAGTGGGACTTGATATCCACGAGTCGCCCCGTCTTGCGCAGGCCAACCCGGCGGTTCTTAAAGCAGGCATGGTCATTACCATCGAACCGGCCGTTTACATTCCACGCCGGTTCGGCATTCGTATCGAAGACATGGTTCTGGTAACCCCCAAAGGATGTGAGGTATTAAGTGGCAATATCCATCAATGAAATCTCTTCTGAAATAGGCATTCGCATGGACAATGATATCTACGCCGTGCTGGACTATAACCACGTCAAACCCGGCAAAGGAAGCGCCTTCGTCCGGGTCAGGCTTAAAAATATCAAGACCGGCCAGGTTCTAGAAAGAACGTTCCGCAGTTCCGAACGGATCGAAGATGTCCCGCTCGAGGAAAGAAGATTGCAGAACCTTTATCAAAGCGGAGATTTTTATCATTTCCTGGATAATACTACGTATGAAGAGGTCCTCGTGCCCAAGGCCGTCATCGGAGAGAATGACGCGCGGTTCCTTCAGGAAAACCTCGAGGTGCGCGGTATCTGCCACCAGAATGACATTTTGAAGATTGTCCTTCCGACCTTTATTATTGCCGAGGTCAAACACAGTGATCCCGGCATTAAGGGTGATTCGACGCGTTCGGGAAACAAGCCGGCCACCATCGATACCGGCGCGACCATTCCCGTTCCTTTGTTCATCAATGAAGGAGATTTTATCAAGATCGATACTAGAACCGGAACTTATGTCGAGAGGGCACAAAAATGAATCTCAAAGAGATCCGAGAAATCATTAACCTCATGAATGAACACGATCTTTCGGAGATAGAGCTCGAGAGAGAAGGCACCAAGGTCAAGATCAAGAAAACCCAGGGCGATGTCCCGGAGATCGCGCGTCGTCAGCCGCCGGATTATTCCATTGAAACGCAGATCGTCGCCAAGTCCGGATCCGAAGGAGAAAAAGCCCTCGGAATTTCCAGCCGCAAGGAGATCAAATCGCCGATGGTCGGGACTTTTTACCGCTCGCCCTCACCCGAGGCGCCGTCGTTCGTTGAGATCGGCCAGACCGTGGAAATTGGGCAGGTCGTATGCATCGTGGAAGCCATGAAGCTGATGAACGAGATCAAATCTGAAGTGCGCGGGAAGATCGTTGAGGTCCATATTGAAAACGCCCAGGCGGTAGAATTCGGGCAGACATTATTTTCAGTCGAACCTCTGTAGGCAAGAGCCCTCTATTTGTGTCAAGTGTGATGTGTCAAGTATTTGCCTTACATAGATCTGCTGTGATGTTTAACACATAACACTTAGCGCGTGACACTCACATGTTTTCAAAAATTCTTATAGCCAACCGCGGTGAAATTGCGCTGCGCATCATCCGCGCGTGCCGTGAAATGAACATCCAGACGGTGGCCGTTTACTCCGAGGCGGACAGTGAGTCCTTGCACGTGCGTTTCGCCGATGAGGCGGTGTGCATCGGTCCGGCCGCGAGCCTGGACAGTTATCTGAATATCCCCGCTATTATTTCCGCCGCTGAAATTACCGACGTGGAAGCGATCCATCCCGGGTACGGTTTCTTGGCTGAAAACGCCCATTTCGCGGAGATCTGCGAATCGTGCAACATTACTTTCATTGGTCCTTCACCGCACGCGATCCGGGCGATGGGCGACAAGATCGCTGCCCGCGAATCGATGCGCAAGATCGGCGTTCCCCTGACGCCCGGTGGTAAAGGGGTCATTGCTACCAAGGAAGAGGCGCTCGCGGTCGCCAAGGTGATCAAATATCCGGTCATTATCAAGGCCGCGGCCGGCGGCGGCGGGAAAGGCATGCGAGTTTGTCACAATGACGTTACTTTAGTCAGTTCCTTGACCGTTGCGCAAAGCGAGGCGGAAGCGAATTTCGGGAATGATGCCGTGTATATCGAGAAATATATCCAGGATCCGCGCCATATCGAATTTCAGATCGTCGCCGACGGGCAGGGAAATACCATTCATCTGGGCGAACGCGACTGCAGTATTCAGCGCCGTCACCAGAAACTTCTGGAAGAGGCGCCTTCGCCGGTCCTCGATGAGGAATTACGCCGGAAAATGGGAGAGATGGCGGTCAAGGCAGCCCAGAGCGTCGATTATAAAGGGGTCGGGACTATTGAATTTCTTTTGGACGGGGCTGGCAATTTTTACTTTATGGAAATGAATACGCGTATCCAGGTCGAACATCCCGTAACCGAAATGGTCACCGGGATCGATATCGTCAAGGAACAGATTCGGATCGCCGCGGGCGAACCATTGAAGATCAGGCAGGAGGACGTCAAGATCTGCGGGGCTGCCATCGAATGCCGCATCAACGCGGAGGATCCGTATAACAATTTTATTCCTTGCCCCGGGCGGATCGAAGAGCTGAATCTGCCTGGCGGGTTTGGCGTACGTATTGATACTCACATTTATCCGGGCTACAAGATCAGCCCGCATTACGATTCGATGGTCGCTAAATTGATCACATTCGGCAGGACCCGTCAGGAGGCCATAAATATCATGCGCCGGGCCCTCGAGGAATTTTATATCGCGCCCATCAAGACGACTATCCCGCTGCACAAAGAGATTGTCAGCCATCCTTCGTTCTTAAAAGGCGATGTTACAACGCATTTCCTGGAGAAAATATTGAAAACCGACGTGGAGGCCCACAAATGAAACAACCCTATCAGATCGATCTGGGAGTCGTTCATATCCATACAAACGTGGTGGCGGACATCGTCGCTTCTACGATCGCGGATGTTGACGGAGTCAGCTTGATTTCCAAAACTTTTGTGGAAAGCTGCAGTGAGCTTTTTGGGAAAAGGGTCGCGCCGGGGATCACGGTCAATGTGGATGAGAACAACGATGTCAGCGTCGACATCCGGGTGGTCGTTCGTTACGGGATGAACATCCCCGACATTGGACGCCACATCCAGGATGTGGTAAGATCAGTTGTTCAGAAAACCGTGGATATCAGTCTAAAAGAGATCAACGTGAATATTCAGGGCATAGAGAGGGGGCAGAAATGAATTTTTTTACCCGCGCGGCGATATTATTTTACGTAACGATCATCCTTTTTTTGGGATGTTTTGCCATCCTTTACGTGTTAAACGTGCTTCATTACAAGGATATCCTGGATTTATTTTATATTGCGTATATAGACGATAACTTGCGCGTGGTCGTTGGGTCCATTGCCGTGGTGCTTTTATTCATCAATTTTATCTTGTATCGCCAGCTCGACGTCAATGCGCATAAAGAGAAGATCATCGCTTTTGACAATCCTTCCGGCCGGGTCAGGGTCGCTTTGGTCGCCTTAGAAGACCTGTTGCGGCGCACGATCTCCCGTTTTCCCGAGGTCAAAGAGAGCAAAGTGGACATCCGGGCATCAAAACGCGCTTTGAGCGTGCGGATCCGTATGGTGCTGTGCTCCGAGGTCAACATTCCCGAGCTGACTTCCATCGTCCAGGAAACGGCGAAACGAAAGATCCAGGACATCATCGGACTGGATGAACCGTTGAATGTTTCCGTCTATATCAGCAAGATCCTGGGAGATGTCGTTAAAGATAAAAGATCCGGCAAGAAAGAAGACCCAGAAGAGCGTTCCGGTGTGCAGGTTCCGTTTCAGGGATATCGTGCTTGAGTCAAGCGTTTTGATAAGGATGGCGTGATGCAAAAAATAGGTATTTTAACCGGTGGCGCAGATTGTCCGGGATTAAATTCTGTGATCCGGGCCGTGGTCCACAAGGCCATGCTCGAAGGATATGTGGTCACCGGTATCAAAAACGGGTGGATGGGGCTTGTTGAAAATGACATGCGCATTGTTGATCTGCGCCTGACCTCGGGGATCCTCGATCGGGGGGGCACGATCCTGGGAACCAGCCGCTTGGTCCCTCCTCTGGACAAAGCCCAAACGGCGCTGATCCATGAAAATTTCAAGCGCAGCGGCATGGACGCCGTTATCGCCGTCGGCGGCGAAGACACGCTTAAGATCGGGCTGGATCTGTACAAAAATCACGCGATCCCCGTGGTGGGTGTTCCCAAATCCATCGATAACGCGCTTTCCGGGACGGATTACGCTTTCGGTTTTGATACGGCGGTCAACGTTGCCACGGAATGCATTGACCGGTTGCACACGACCGCCGAAAGTCATCACCGCATCATGGTCATTGAAGTCATGGGCCGGTATACCGGCTGGATCGCCCTGGAAGCGGGTATCGCCGGCGGGGCGCACATCATCTGCGTCCCGGAGCTTCCGGTGAAAATAAACGATATCTGCGATTCGCTCAAGGCACGCCATAAGCGCGGCAAGACCTTCAGTATTGTGGTGGCTTCGGAAGGAGCGAAGATCTTGGGATACGAAACGCCGTTTGAAGGTGAAGACCGCCGCAGCGGTCATCGGGTCGGACGCGTCGGAGAGGTGCTGGCGAATTTGATCGAAGAAAATACCGGATATGAAACGCGCGTCAGCGTCCTTGGGCATATCCAGCGCGGCGGCACGCCAACGGCGTATGACCGTATCATCGGGACGCGTTTCGGGTTTAAGGCCGTGGAAATGGTCGTGGCTAAGAAGTTCGGGGAGATGGTGAGCTTGCGTGACAACAAAATGCGTTCGGTCAAGATCGAAGAGGCCGTGCGTCAGCATAAAGCGATCGATGAGGACCTGTTCACTTTGGCCAAAGCGTTTTCCGGTTAAGACTAAAGAGGATTGCATGAAAAAAAATATCGAACGCATTTTTCGCGAATCCATCCGCGTCAAAGAAGAAACTCTCAAGACCAATAGCGAAAAGATCGTTGAAGTCATTGAATCCATCCGGGAACTTTTCAACCGAAACGGTAAAATCCTTCTTTTTGGTAACGGTGGGTCGGCCGCCGACAGCCAGCATATCGCGGCGGAATTCATTGGCCGTTTTAAGAAGGAACGACGGTCGTTGCCGGCCATCGCGTTGACGACGGACACCTCGATCTTAACCGCGCTGGGCAACGATTACGGATTCGACGTTATTTTTGCCCGGCAGATCGAAGGGCTGGGCAACCGCGGCGATGTGGCTTTCGGGATCTCAACGAGCGGCAATTCCAAGAATGTCATCGCAGGGATCAAACAGGCGAAGAAAATGGGATTAAAGACGATCTCGTTGACCGGTTGCGGCGGCGGGAAGCTGGCTCCGCTTACCGATATCAGTCTCATCGTTCCTTCAACCGAAACGGCCAGGATCCAGGAATCGCATCTGTGCATCGCGCACGCGATCTGCGAGCTGGTAGAAGAGAAAATTTAGGTAACAAGCGTGGATACGCACAAGAAAATTGTCGGGCTAAAAGAATTGCAGCGCACCCTTGCCGGGTTAAAATGCCAGGGCCGAACGATCGCCTTTACCAACGGCTGTTTTGATATCCTTCATTTCGGGCACGTGCAGTATTTAGAAAAAGCGAAGGGACAGCGCCGTGTCCTTGTTATTGGTCTAAACAGCGACCAGTCGGTACGCAAGATCAAGGGGCCACGGCGGCCCATCGTAGCCCAAAACGCGCGGGCGGCCGTGTTGGCGGCGTTGGCCTGTGTCGATTACGTGACGATCTTTAATGAAGAAACCCCGCAAAAGCTCATTGCCGCGCTCAAGCCCGATGTCCTTGTCAAAGGTGCCGATTGGAAGGGCAAAGCGGTCGCCGGCAGCGATGTCGTCCGTCGCTATGGCGGCAAAGTGGAATACGTTCGTTATGTTCCGCAATATTCATCAACGAATATTATCGAAGCGATCATTCAAAAGTGCCAGTGCGCCGCATAAAAGATGTGAAGCTCTATCGTGTGATGGACGCGAACCTCAACCGGGCCAAAGAGGGATTGCGGGTGTGCGAGGATATTTGCCGGTTCGTGTATGACCATCGGCAATGGACCAGGGGCTTTAAAACGATCCGTCATCAGTTGACTGAATCGGCCGTTGGTATTGGTATTACGAATCTGGTTGCGGCGCGTCATATCGAAGGCGATGTCGGGAAGAAAACTATTAGCAGCGAATTTGCTCGCGGGAAGGTCGATGATATTCTTTATGCCAATGCGCAGCGGGTCAAAGAATCAATCCGTGTGCTGGAAGAATTCGCGAAATTGAAAGACAGACACACCGCAGAGGATTTTAAGAAATTGCGTTATCGTATGTATGCCCTTGAAAAAAGAATTATTGCACAAGGCTGAATTGTATTTGATCTTGGACCGTCAGGTCAATGACGACGGCCGGCTATTTGAAATCGCCCGGGAATCCATTCGCCACGGAGTGGATATTATCCAGTTGCGGGATAAGCTTGGGGGCGCGCGGGATACCCTGAAGTGTTTCAAGGGTATTGTGCGCGCGGTCAATGGCCGCGTGCCGGTCATCATTAACGACCGCGTTGATCTGGCGATTGTCGCGCTCGCCGATGGGGTTCATCTAGGGCAAGACGACGTTCCGGTCAAGGACGCGCGGCGCATGCTCGGGGCCAAAGCCACCATCGGTGTATCCTGCCAGAGTTATGAGCACGCCCGGCAGGCCCAGCTCGAGGGAGCCGATTATATCGGATTCGGATCGGTCTTTAAAACGCTCACGAAGCCCGAACGCAACCCAATGAACCTGGATCTGTTGAAAAAAATTGTCCGTGAGATCTCTATTCCCGTTTTTGCCATCGGCGGGATCGAGGCAGAGAATATAGCGGCTTTACGAGCCATCGGAGTGAAGCACTTTGCCGTTTGCCGCGCGATTTGCATGGCGCGTAATATTAGAGAAGCGGTCAGCGATATTAAGAGGGAAATCAGTGCTGAATTTGAATTGCGAGGGTAATTCAATGGTAGAATGTAAGCTTCCCAAGCTTATCACGCGGGTTCGATTCCCGTCCCTCGCTTTTGTGGCCTTTTCAGATGGAAAAGGCCAAAAAGCTCCAACCGTTTTACGAAGTAGAAACGGTTGGAGTGAATGGCTAGAGAAGAATTTCCTTATCTTGATTGCTGTATTTTTACTTTCCGGTTGTGCGACGGCGAAGACCAGGAAGGATTACATTGCTGGAGGATTCCCGGAAAAAGGTCGCCCGGGAGTGTATCACAAGGTCAAACGGGGTGAAACGCTCTGGAGCATCGCCAAGGCCTATGATGTGTCGATGAAGGAGATCATCGATGCCAACCGTATTCCTAATGTCGCCCGTGTCGAAGAAAACCAGCTGGTCTTTATCCCCGGCGTGCACGCGAGCAAGGAAATTGTCGTTAACAAAGAAGCCAGGGAGGGCGGATTTGCCTGGCCGGTGCGCGGAAAACTGATAGGATATTTCCACGAACGTAAAGGCGCGTACTTTAATAAGGGGATCGACATCCAGGCCAGGGAAGGGGACATCGTCCACGCAGCCCGACGGGGTCAGGTGGTCTTCGCGGATTATTTGATGGGGTATGGGTACACGGTAATCTTAAGCCATCCGGATGAGTTTTTTTCCGTCTACGCGCGTAACAGCAAGCTTCTTGTCGGGTTAAACGATTCTGTCCATCAAGGCCAGGACATCGCGCGGGTCGGACAGGGAGATAATCCATCGTATATGCATTTTGAGATCAGGAAAAGATCATTGGAGGACAACCCTCTTTATTACTTGCCATAAAAGAATTGTGCATATAAAATGACCTCCTTGGCTGATGAGCTTGAGAGGTAAAGAAGTTTTGATATCGTGTTTGTTGCTTATATGAGCGTACAACAGAATTTTTTTGGCCGTACGGCCATCATGGAGTTATTGAAAAAAAGGGTCCTCGATCTTAAGGAGGGGTATCGGCAGAACGTCGCCCTCTTCGGGAACCGTTATATCGGCAAGACCACCATCCTCCGGCATTTTCTCGCCAACCTCGATGAAGAGATCAGCGTTTTGTATGTTGACGTGGAAAACAAGGATTTTCGTTTCTTTCTGGATCAGTTCGTCGGCAGTTTGCTGCACAACTATTCCCGCAGCCGCAAGCTTCCTCTCCATGAAGATGTCGCGCTTCTGCTAGAAAGCGTTCAGGAGAGCATCCCCCATACCGTTTCGGTCATCCGAAAGATCTATAAAGATTATCACGCCAAAAAAATAAGCACGTCGTTTCACGGGCTTCTGGCCTTGCCGGAGATCTTTACGAACGAAACCGGGCGCGTCTGTGTCCTGGTTTTAGATGAGTTTCATCGTTTGGAAGAAGTCACCGTACCCAACGCGTTCGCGCATCTGGGCAAGAAGATCATGACACAGAAGAAATGTCTTTACGTGGTGACGAGTTCCCATCCCCAGCAGGCCAAAAGAATTCTTTCCGAAAAGCTATCGTTGCTCTTTGGCAATTTTGAAACGATCTGTGTGGACCCGCTTGACCCGCAGACAAGCCGGCAGTTCATCGATGAAACCTTGCAGGGCATCCAGATCAAGGAGCCGTTACGTGACTTTTTGGTTGATTTCACCGGAGGATACCCGCTTTATCTGCACCTGATCTGCAAAGAGCTGGTAAGTTTGAGTATCCTGCACAGCCAGGATGAGATATTCATCCCGGTGCTGACCCAGGCGGTGGAGAATACCATTTTCAACCGTTGGGGGCTCATCAGCCGGCATTTTGAATTGCTGGTCCAGGAATTAGCCGGCGGCAAGGGCAATCAGATCATTCCGGCAGTTTTGATGTGCCTTGCCAACGACAAACACAAGGCGGATGATCTCTGCGCCGCGCTGGGATTTAAGAAAAATCAGGTTGCTGGGAAGATAAGCCGTCTTAAAGAAGAAGGGGTCATTTTCAAGAACGGCAATTTTTATTATTTCCGGGACAAGCTCCTTAAGTATTGGATCAAATATATCTTCCAGCCGCGGCTCAAAGACCTTGGGGGCGACCCGTCGCAGCACCGGGAACAGTTCCACCGGGAGTTCCAATCGTGCATCGAGAATTTCAATGTCACTTCCGCCAAGGACCTGCCGCTACGCATCATGGAATTATTATATTGTTTTGATAATGAAGCATTTGATCTTAACGGCCGCAAATACAAACTGCCGCTTTTTAGAGAGATCGTCCCCTGGAAGGTCAGCAATGAGCAGGGGCAATCTTTGGATGTCATTAAGGCATTGACCAACGAAGACGTGTGGCTGATCGCGGTCAAGGGCGAGAACGTCAGCGAGGCGGAGGTGAGTGCGCTTTTGGAGGGATCCCGCAAAAATGCGCCCAAACCGCAACGGCATCTGATCATTTCGCTCAAGACCCTCGATGAGAATGCGCGTTTGAAGGCGTTGCAGGAACGTTGCTGGATCTGGAATGAGGACGAGATCAACGCCCTGTTGACTCTTTTCAACAAACCCTACATTTCGCGATGAAGATCGGCGTTGTTTCAGATACGCATTCTTTGCTGATTCCACCGGAAGTGATCAATGCCTTGAACAAGACGGATATGATCATCCACGCCGGGGATTTTTGCACGCTCCAGGATGTCGCGACCTTCAGCCAGCTTAAGGATCTTAAAGGGGTTTACGGGAACATGGATGGGGCGGACGTGCGCAAGATTTTACCACGGCGCGAGACCTTTAAGGTCGATGGTGTGACGATCGGCATCTTCCACGGGGAAGGACCGAGCGAAGGGATCCTGGACACGGTGCGTAACGCCTTTAAGGACCGGAAACTCGATGTGGTCGTTTTCGGCCATTCGCACCAGCCTTTCAACAAGCTTATCGATGGCACGTTATATTTTAATCCGGGAAGTCCCAACGATATGGTCCGTGCCCCGTATCGTTCTTATGGCATTCTGGAAACTAAAGCCGGCAAGGTCACGGCGAAGATCGTCAAGTTGAAAGGATAATCATGGAAAGGCTCTGGGCCCCCTGGCGCGTCACGTATATCACAGAGATCGTCAAAAAGAGCAAGGGGTGCGTGTTCTGTTCGATCTTTAAGCAAAAACGGGATGTGGAAAATTATGTTCTGCTGCGCACCGCCCACGCGTATTCTGTCCTGAATATTTATCCGTACAATAACGGTCACATGCTGATCGTGACCAACCGCCACGTGGACGATCTGGATAAACTAACGCGCGTTGAGCGGGAAGATCTCTTTGATCTTTTGCGGACGACCAAATCCCTGGTCCAGCGGGCGCTTAATCCCAAAGGGTATAATATCGGGATCAACCTGGGGCGCGTTGCCGGGGCGGGGTTCCCGGGCCATGTGCATATTCATCTTGTCCCGCGCTGGAAAGGCGATGTGAATTTTATGCCGGTGACCGCCCATACGAAGGTCTTGTCCCAGTCCCTGGATGCTTTATATAAGGAATTGAGCCGTGCGCACCAGAGAAGACATTGAAGCGCTAGAAGAGCAGATCCTCGCCCCGTACGCGATGAAAAGCAAAGACACGGACGGCAGGATATATGATGAACCACAGCACGACGTCCGCACCTGTTATCAGCGTGACCGCGACCGTATCGTCCATTGCGAGGCGTTCCGCAAGCTGGAATATAAAACGCAGGTGTTCGTCATTTTTGAAGGCGATTATTACCGCACGCGTTTGACGCACACCATCGAAGTCGCCCAGATCGCCCGCACGATCGGCCGGGCATTGCAACTTAATGAAGATCTGATCGAAGCGATCGCCCTGGCGCATGATCTGGGGCACCCGCCCTTCGGCCACGCCGGGGAAGGGGCGCTTAATGAGATCATGAAATCCGCCAAGGTGCCCGGATTTAACCACAACGTACGCAGTTTTGAGATCGTCACCAAGTACGAAAAGCGTTATCCCGACTTTGATGGACTTAATCTCACGGAAGAAGTTCTGGTGGGCATCCTGAAACATCGCACCATTTACGACAAGCCCGGTATCGCCGGAGAATACGCCAATAAGGGGCAGACGCTCGAGGCGCTGGTCGTTGACATCGCGGATTCCCTGGCATATTTATCCCACGACATCGATGACGGGATCACCTCCGAGTGCATCAGCGAAGACGATCTCGGCGACAGCCAGCTCTGGAAAAAGGCCTACCAGCGCGTGGACCCGATTTTAAAGTCCAAAGATAAACAGATGTTCAAATACCAGATCGTCAAGGCCTTGATTGATATTCAGATGAAAGATCTGCTGGGGGCTTCCACACAACGGCTGGAGCAGCTTGATTTTCAATCTTCCCGGGCGGTCAAGGAATATAATCTTAAAAACTCAAAAAATCCGATCATTGATTTCAGCGCGTCGTTAAAAGGAGAGCGGGATTATTTGCAGACCATTTTGAATAAAGAACTTTATCATCATTACCGTGTGGTGCGCATGACGGACAAGGCCAACCGGATCATCCATGACCTCTTTGAGGTGTATAAGGAAAATCCCGCGCAATTGCCGTATTCGGTGTACCAGAGAGACAAGCGCTACAGTGATACCGAGAAATACGAGATCATCGGCAACTATATCGCGTCAATGACGGACAGGTTCGCGCTCGATGAGCACAAAAAACTTTTCGACCCTTACCAAAAAGTATAAGCTGATCCTTTCAGCGGTCCACATGATCTATAGGCTGGTGAATTCCACCTATAATGTGGAGGAATTGTCGCTGCGCCTCACGCGTCTTTTGTGCCAGTTCATCAAGGCAGGTTCGGCGAATATATATCTCTTGGACCGTTCTCGCCGGAAGATCGCCTTAGTCGCGATCTTTGATAACAAGATCAATATTCTGCTAACTAAAAAGAAAGAACTGCAGCGGCTCTCCGAGAAAGAGAGGAAGGTGGCCCGAGGATACGCGGTCATCGAGAAACATTTGATTGGACTGCCGCTCGTGGCCGACGAGAACGTCGGGGCCGTCATTGTCCGTCGGGAGAAAAACGAGCCGCCTTTTGGCGAGTTCGATAAGGAAATGCTCGCCATCGTGGCGGAACAATCCGTCACCGCCATCAAGAATATCCAGCTTTACCAGGACCAGCAGAAAATTATCTTGGGAAGCATCCGGTTCATCGGCGAATTGCTCAAGCGTCAGGGGCACGCGCCGGTCACCTCGCACACACCGGTCTATTTCAAAATAGTCAAATCCCTGGCGGAGCAGCTCGCCGTCAGCCAGGAGGAGATCGACAATCTATATTATGCCAGTGTGCTGCGCGACGCGGGCGCTATTGATGTTCCTTATAATATTCTCGCCAAGACAAGCCAGCTGACGCCGGAAGAATTCAAGGTTATCCGCGAACATCCCGCTCAAAGCGTTGAGTTGATCCGGCCGGTCGATTTTTTACGTCCGGTTTTGCCGATCATTTTGTATCGGCGGGGGAATTATGACGGAACAGGATATCCCTCGGGCTTAAGGCGTGAGCAGATCCCTATTGGAGCGCGGATCATGGCCGTCACGGACGCTTTCGAGGCCATGACGCGCGAGCGTCCGTACAAAAACAGGCTGTCGGTGGACGAAGCGATCAAGGAACTCAGGATGAACAGCGGTACGCAATTCGATCCCCGGGTCATTGACGCCTTTATCGTATGCACGGGACAGAAAAAGTTCAGAAATTACTTGAGTTCAGCGAAGGGGTAAACGTATAATGGAACGCACGATGGCCAGTGAGCATACACAATTTGAGCTGTTCCCTTTTTTGACCGGACGCCCCTACGTCCGGGTCGCCCGACCGCGCTACCTGCTAAAAGACTTGACACTTTCGGTAGAAAATATTATTGTCTTATGTATTATTTTTGTCATGGCGGTGGTCCTGTTCTTTTCCTTCGGGGTGGAGAGGGGAAAACAGATCGTCAAGGGTGCCTTGGCGGAACCGCCGGCAACCGTGACGGTATTACCGGCTCCCGAAAGTTCATCCGGTAAAGTCGTGCAGCGTTCACCCGCGCCTCTCGGGAATGCGAAGATCCAAAAGGGTGCTTCATCCCTCCCGGCGGCCGGATCGCAGCAGCAACAAACGCCGGCGATAACAAACAACGTTCCATCTCTGGAAAACAAAGGGAAAGGGACGTTTACGATTCAGGTCGCTTCGTTCAAAGAAAAAGAGAAGGCCCAGATGGAGGCGAAGCGTCTGAAATCAAAAGGTTACGAGATATTCGTTTTCCCTAAGGGGAAACATTCCATCGTTTGCGTCGGAAAATTCGCGATCAAAGATGAAGCCACGGAATTCTCGAATAAATTAAAGAACACGTATAATGATTGTCTGGTAAGGAGATTATAAACATGTCGTTACACCCCTCATTAAAGATCGATTCTGCGGCAGCGCAGCAACGTACGGTTTTGACGCGCATCGAGCGTATCAAGGATCTGATGAAAAAAGGCCTTTGGAATGAATCGCAATCCGTGACCGCGTTGCCTAAAACGAAGATCATCAAGATCAAGACGGCCAAGGCGAAGAAGAAAGAAGAAGGCGCTGAAGGTGCAGAAGGCGCAGCCGCCCCGGGTGCCGCTTCCGGCACTGGTGCAGCTCCGGCCGGAAAAGCCGCCGCCGCGAAGCCAGCTGCTGCTAAACCAGCCGCCGCAAAACCAGCAGCAAAAAAGGCCTAGATCATCATGCCTTACGCGTATCGTTTCCTTTTCTCCAGAGCGAAACGAATCCTCGTGGGTCTTGCCATTATTTTCCTCGTTCCTATCCCTGTTTTCGCCGCGACGGAGTCTTTTCCGTTTTTAGCCGAGGCGATCAATGAGCGTGTCAATGTCCGCGCGGGACAAAGCCAGAATTTCGAGAAACTCTGCCAGCTGGAAAAGGGTGAAGAGGTCGTGGTCGTGGGTAAGGATTTCAGCTGGTACAAGGTCCAGCTCCCTCCCCGGACATATGTTTATGTCAGCGACAAATATGTGCGCCTTGTGAGCGGAATGGAAGGAGAGATCATCGGCGATCGCGTGAATGTCCGGTCTTCCGCGAAAGTTGAGTCGACCATCCTGGGCCAGGTGGAAAAGGGGGCGCGGATACGTATTATTGAGAAAAGCCCCGGCTGGTATAAAATCGCGCCGCCGGCGCAGGTTTTCGGCTGGGTTGCCGACGGGCTTCTGACGTTTAAATCCAAAAATATTACGGCGTATCGTCCGAAGGAGGAGCGTGAGGAGCCTCTAGCTGCCCAAAACGGCACTGAATCCAGTGAAGTCGCCCAGGTACAGCAACCCGCTACGCCAGCGATCAGCCCGGCCGCACCGTCGCTTAACTCCAAAAACGTTTCGGTAACCGGCGTTCTGCGGTTATTGCCGCCGCGACAGAACAAAGCTGATGTCTCTTATGAGCTCCTTATCCGCAACAAGCCCGCCTATTTTATCCAAGGTCCGCGCGCCATGCTCGACGACTTTGCCCGTTGTACGGTCACGATCGACGGGACCTTGAACGCCGATCTTGAAAAACAGTTTTCAAGGCCTGTCTTGAACGTTGCCCGGGTCCAATTGTTGTTATAAGATACATCCGCCCATGATCCTGGACATCATCTCTATTGCCATAATATTATTCTTTGCCGTGGTGGTGCATGAATACGCCCACGGATGGGTCGCCTATAAACTGGGTGATCCGACGGCAAAATTGGCCGGCCGTCTGACGCTCAACCCCGTCATGCACGTTGACCCGGTGGGGACTATTTTCCTCCCCGGAGTCTTGATCGCGCTGCGTCTTTTGGGGATGAACACTTTTTTATTCGGCTGGGCGAAACCGATCCCGGTCAATTTCACAAGACTGAACAATCCCCGAAGGGATATGATGCTGGTCGGCTTGGCCGGCCCGGCCATCAACGTCATTTTGGCGATTGTGTTCAGTCAATTGACGCGGGTTCCGCTGTCTTCGGAGATTCACAAATTCGTTGAGGTGGCGGTATTTATCAATTTATTATTGGCGACATTTAACATGATCCCCATTCCTCCGTTGGACGGCTCCCGGTTGGTCATGGGGCTGTTGCCCCGGCAGTTGGCAGTTCCGTACAGCCAGCTGGAACGTTATGGTATACTTATCGTCATCCTCTTTGTCTATATGGGCATCGTTGATACGGTCGTGATCCCCATCGTTGAATGGGGGGGAAGGTTGTTGGGAGTACAATTTTCATGAAAACGATCAATGTTCCTTTAAAAGAAAACGCCTACCAGATCATTGTCGGGCAGAGGATCTTATCCGGGCTCGGCGCAAGGCTTAGATCGCTGAAGATCGGCACCGACGCGGTTGTGATCACGAGCCCGGTGATCCGGCGCCACCACGGCGGCGCTTTGGCCGCGGGGTTGAAAAAAAATGATTTTTCCGTGAAATTTTTTGAAGTTCCGGAAGGCGAGCAAAGTAAATCCGCCAAAGTGGCGTTTCCTTTAATGGAACAAATCGCCCGGTATGATTCCAATAGAAGCGTTTTTATCGTCGCCTTCGGCGGTGGCGTCATTGGTGACTTAGCCGGATATGTGGCGGCGACGTACAAAAGAGGCGTTCCTTACGTCCAGGTGCCAACGACGTTCTTGGCACAGATCGATTCGGCTATCGGCGGGAAGGTGGCGATCGATCTGCCGGTCGGCAAAAATCTTATTGGGGCGTTCTATCAGCCTAAAATTGTCTGGAGCGATGTGGCTGTTCTGGCAACGCTGGACAAACGCCAGATGCGTAACGGCCTGGCCGAAGCGGTCAAGTATGGCGTGATCGCGGATCAAAAGTTATTTTTATATATCGTCCGGCAATACCGCCGGCTTTTGGATCTTCAGCCCGCGGCGCTGGAATATACGGTTGTGCGCTGCAGCCGGATCAAATCTGACGTGGTCACGGCGGATGAAAAAGAGACCAAGGGGATTCGCACTATTTTGAATTTCGGGCACACGGTCGGCCACGCGATCGAAGCGGCCGGCGGGTACAACCGTTATCATCACGGCGAAGCGGTGGCCCTGGGGATGCGGGTGGCGGCGGAAATTTCCCGCCAAAAGGGAATGCTGTCCGCGGCGGATTGCAAAAAGCTCAACAGGCTGCTTTCGGACATCGGATTGCCCGAGAAGATCAAAGGGGTTCCTTTGGCGAATATCCTGCGGATCATGCAGCATGATAAGAAATTTCTAAAGGGTAAGAACCGTTTTGTGCTGGCGCAAAGAATCGGCAAGGTCAAGGTCATTGCGGGTGTTTCCCCGACCGTCATTCAAAAGGCGATCCGGACGTATCTGTAGCCGTTACCGCCCTTGATTCCGGACGTTTAAGATCGTCACTTCATCCCCGTCTCGCAATTCAACCCCTTCCAAAGTAATTTTATTGACCCTTTGGGTACCGATGTAATTCCCGACCTCGTAGACCTCGCCGTTGATGAGGGCCACCATTTTATTCTGATTCATCATGATGCCGTTAAGGACAAGGTTATTTTTAGGGAGAGTGTATTTTATCTCCGGGGCGACGTTTGTTGTTGGAGCGGATTGAGGGGGCGGGGCTGCAGGATGGGGTTGTGCTGTCCGGGTTATATTTTTGCTGGCCGGAGAAGATATTTTGGGTTCAAAGGAAGAACGAAACAGTTGCGGCTGGAAAATGAACAAAGTCCATATGGCCAGTCCTAAAACCAGAATTTCCATGAGGACGATGAAGTACCAACGCTTGCTCGCAGGTTTTTGTTGTGAGGCGACGCGCGTGGTTTCAGGAATTGCGGCTCCCGCCAAGGGCACGGGGGAAGAAGGCTTTGGTGTGAAACCGGGTGAGGGTTGCGTTGGTGGTCGCTGCCAGGTCTTCTGTCCCAAGGAGATCCGGTCATCGGCAACGGTTATTGTTTTTTCTTTGCTGTTATCGAGATTGGTCTGGGTCTTTTTTAAAGCTTCATTGATGATGCTCATGCAAAAACAACCTCCTCTACGGATCGTTGGACGATCGTGTCATCGATGGTGTGTGCTTCGGCGATAAATCCGGCTAAAAGCGCGCGGTCGCAGAGGATATTGATCATCCGTGGCGTTCCTTTGGATTTTTCATAAATAAGGTCAATGGCGTTGTCGGTAAAATGAACCTGATGTCGCGGATTCTCCGGTGATTGTGCGATCTTCAGGCGATGATGGATATAGTCCCGCGCTTCCTCCTTGCTCAACGGCATGATGTGGTAACGCACCGTGACCCTTTGGTTGAGCTGGCGTAAAGAAGAGAGTTTGAGTTTCTCGACCAGTTCCGGCTGGCCTATCAGAACGATCTGCAGGAGTTTTTCCTTTGCGGTCTCCAGGTTGGACAGCAGGCGGATCTGTTCGAGCTGGCGCACGCTTAAATTCTGGGCTTCGTCAATGATGACGACCACGTTATGCCCATGGCTGGTCTCGCGCAGCAGGAATTCGTTAAGCGCGTTGACCAGGGCGAATTTGTTTTTGAAATCCCCTTCGATGCCCAGATCGTTGAGGATGATCTGCAAAAGCTGGACTGCCGAGAAATTGGGGTTCAGGATGAGGGCGGTTTTGACGTTTTTATCCAGCTTGTTTAAAAGCATGCGGCAGAGCGTCGTTTTTCCGGTGCCGATCTCGCCCGTAATGACGATGATGCCCTTGCGCTGCTGGATGCCGTAAAAGAGATGCGAGAATGCCTCGATGTGGTGGGCGCTGGAAAAGAAAAAATCAGGGTCGGAGGTGACGTTAAAGGGGCTTTCGCGCAGATGATAGAATTCCTTATACATTGCCTGGATTATAGCATGTTGCCGGTATTTGGTAAATACCGGAGAAAAAATAATTGTCACCGGGGCGTATTGTGTTATAATGCCCCCTAATGAATATCTCTCCTGATACCAGTGAGATAGAATCCGTAGAAAAAAGGCGGTACCGGCGTATCCCGTTACGTCAACCTGTCCGGTTCCAATCCGCAGATTTCTCTCTGGAGGGAGGATCTTTGTCGGGTGACTTGAGTGAGAGCGGGATACGCATCGATACGTATGATTTTGTGCCTTTGGGCACCGAGTTGACGCTCCAGGTTCGCCTGGCCATCGAAAAGGTCGTTGAATATGTCGGCCGCGTGGCGTGGGTACGAAAATTTCCCTTTGCGGACCGCTATCAGGTCGGATTGGAATTCTCAAACGATAGATCGTTCTTGGCAGCAAAGCAGCAACTTCATGAATTTGTTGAAGTTCTGTAAATCTAGAAACGGGTTTTAATTTAATTAGAAGGCCGCCCGCAAAATTTCTTAGAAATTTGGCGGGGCGAGCCTCGTCATTCCTTCTGAAAAAAGGGAATGAAGAAAATGACGGGAGTTCAGGAAGTTATGGCTGATGAAAAGGAAGTCCTAGAAGTCGGGAAGAATTGTGCCGAATGTAAAAAGCCCATGAAAAAGGCCAGACGGTATTACCGTAACGGCGCGTACTATTGCAACAAGAATTGTTTCAAGAAGAAGCTTGCGGGCGCAGGGTCTGAAGCTCCAGCAAAGGCATAGAAGAAATGATTCCAGCGGAGTATGCGGGACAAGAAAGAAGAAAGGGCCAGCGAGCGGCGGCCCATATCCCTGTCAGGATAGCGCAGGAAGACGGAGATATCGTTACCGAGACGCTCAATATCAGCCGTTCGGGCGCGTACTGCCGGGTCAATAAGCGCGTCGAGTTGATGACCAAGCTCAAGATCCAGATCCTTCTTCCAGCGCGGAAAAACCAAAAACGTTCCAAGACCATCCATTGCCAGGGTGTGGTAGTGCGCGCGGAGCCGGCCGCGGAGGACGGACGTTTCGAGATCGCGATATTTTTCAATGAGATCGCGCAGCGCGACGCGGAATCCATCAATGATTATGTCGGTTCCTGTTCCGAGCAGGATCATGCTTAAAGGGAGTATTTAAGGACATGGACAACTCCATCACGGTCAATCTCACACCATTGCAGGCGCTTCTTTCCTTGGCTTTTCAAGTCTGGATCGTCGTTTTTCCCATTATCTTGATCCGTAAGATCAATTATTTGACAGACATCATCCAGGAACAATTTGACTCAAACAAAGAAACATCGTAAGGGATGCACAGCAGCAAACATCCTCAAAGAATTATCCCTGTTCTATACGAGGATGAGTCTTACGTAGTCTTTGACAAACCGG
>ORMF011876613.1_pt1 | contig 53824 bp, 57 predicted proteins | sample 1779871 | NCBI WGS metagenome assembly ORMF01 (sample SAMEA104232316, study PRJEB22302) | groundwater metagenome | biome: forest; feature: aquifer; material: groundwater | place: USA | collected 2011-08-07 | depth 5.4 m | reverse complement strand
GTATCGCGGATCGAGTTTCGACGAGAATGAATCGCCGTTCCTGATCAGCGCAAGCGGTCTTGAGGTCGACGCGACACGCAGCGTGACCCTGGTGCACCCCAAGGTGAGCAACGAGCGCATTTCCAGCGGCGTGAAGCGGCTCGACACCATGCTGGGCGGCGGCTACTACCGTGGTGCCAACGTGCTGATCACCGGCTTCCCCGGCGGGTGCGGTTTCCTCGGGCCGTTCGACCAGTTCATAGCTCGCCGGCACGTGCTCCATCCGGTTCAGTTCGTCGTGCTTCAGTCGCTGGACCTTGTAATGCGGCGTCTCGAGATGCGAGTTCGGTACGAGCACCACGTTCACTTTCAGGCGCGCTTCCAGGCTCTGGATTTCGCTGCGTTTTTCGTTCAGCAGGAACGACGCGACGTCGACGGGCACCTGCGCGTGCACCGCGCCGGTGTTGTCCTTCATTGCCTCCTCCTGCAGGATGCGCAGGACGTGCAGCGCCGTGGATTCGGTGCCGCGGATGAATCCGGTACCGCCGCAGCGCGGGCAACTCGTGTGCGCAGTCTCCTCGAGCGACGGCCGAAGCCGCTGCCGCGACAGCTCGAGCAGGCCGAAGCGGGAGATCTTGCCCGTCTGCACCCGCGCGCGGTCGAAGCGCAGTGCCTCGCGAAGCCGGTTCTCTACATCGCGCTGGTTGCGCGGCGATTCCATGTCGATGAAGTCGATCACGATCAGCCCGCCGAGGTCGCGCAACCGCAACTGGCGCGCGATTTCGTCAGCCGCCTCGAGGTTGGTGCGAAGCGCGGTTTCCTCGATGTCGCTGCCGCGGGTCGATCGCGCCGAGTTGACGTCGATCGCTACCATGGCCTCGGTGTGATCGATGACGACCGCGCCGCCGGAAGGCAGGTTGACGTGCCGCGCGTAGGCACTTTCGATCTGGTGCTCGATCTGGAAGCGCGAGAACAGCGGCACGTCGTCGCGGTACAGCTTGACCTTGTTGACCGTAGCCGGCATCACCGTCTGCATGAACGCGCGCGCCTGGTCGTAGATGTCCTGCGTGTCGATCAGGATCTCGCCGATGTCGGGCTGCAGGTAATCGCGGATGGCGCGGATCACCAGGCTCGATTCGAGGTAGATGAGGAACGGACGCGGAACGTAGCGGCCGTCGGCCCCCGGGGTTCGGTCGGCGGCAGCGCCTTCGATCGCCTGCCACAACTGCATCAGGTAGCCGAGGTCCCACTGCAGTTCCTCCAGCGTCCGCCCGATCGCGGCGGTGCGCGCGATCACGCTCATGCCCTCGGGGACCTGCAGCTGCTCGACGGTGTCGCGCAGTTCGTTGCGCTCGTCGCCCTCGATGCGGCGTGAAACCCCGCCGCCGCGAGGGTTGTTCGGCATCAGGACGAGATGGCGGCCGGCGAGGCTGATGAACGTGGTGAGGGCAGCGCCCTTGTTGCCGCGTTCGTCCTTCTCCACCTGGACGATCAGTTCCTGGCCTTCGCGGAGCGCGTCCTGGATGCGCGCGCGCCCGGGGTCGGTGTCGGTGCGGAAGTAGCTGCGCGCCACCTCCTTGAACGGCAGGAACCCGTGCCGCTCCTCGCCGTAATCGACGAATGCGGCTTCGAGACTTGGCTCGATGCGGGTGATGATGCCTCGGTAGATGTTGCCTTTGCGTTGTTCCCTGGATGCCGATTCGATGTCGAGGTCGACGAGCTTTTGCCCTTCGACGATGGCGACGCGCAGTTCTTCCTGTTGCGTCGCGTTGAAAAGCATGCGCTTCACTGCTTGTTCTCCTGCGCGCGCAGGAGACCCTGTATGCGGTCGGTCAGTGCTCTCCCAATGGCTGATTGGTCAACAAGAAAGCCGCCAGTCTCTACGCGCGGATGACTACAGTAAGATCGCTACTTGCGGTGAGCGAGATTAACCACTGCTTCTGGCCCGGCCCTTGCCGGACAGGAGGCGGGTGGCAGGTTCCGGCGCGGGGCTTTCGCACACCGCGTCTTGGGGTTCCTGGGCCTCGCGACTCGAAGCAGACCGCCGGATCATACGCATAATGAAAGAGTTACGCAACGCGAGCCTGCTCGAAGTCGACGCCGAAAGCGCGGCGCAGCGAGTCGACAATTTCCTGCTGCGGCATCTGAAGGGCGTGCCGAAGAGCCACGTTTACCGCGTACTTCGCAGCGGCCAGGTGCGCGTCAACAGCGGCCGCGTGAAACCGGATTACCGTCTCAAGGCGGGCGATCGCGTGCGCCTGCCGCCGTTGCGGCTTCCGGCGCCGTCGCAGCGTCCGGCCGCCCGCCCGCTGGCGCTGCCGGTCGTGTTCGAGGACGCGGCGCTGCTCGTCATCGACAACCCCTCGGGGGTCGCGGTGCACGGCGGCAGCGGCGTGAGTTTCGGCGTGATCGAATCGCTGCGGGTGTCGCGGCCGCAGGCGAAGTTCCTCGAACTCGCGCACCGTCTCGACCGCGACACGTCCGGCCTGCTGGTGATCGCGAAAAGGCGCAGCGCGCTGGTCGAGCTGCACCGCATGCTGCGCGAGGGCGAAATGGAAAAGACCTACGTCGCGGCCGTGCGCGGGCGCTGGCGCGGGGGTGCGCGCGATCTGGACCAGCCGCTGCACAAGCACGTGACGGCGGGCGGTGAGCGGCGGGTGAGCGTGCACGACGACGGAATGCGCGCGCTCACCCGGGTGCGGCCGCTTGCCGTGTCCGAACGCTTCAGCCTGCTCGAAGTGAGGCTGCTCACTGGAAGGACGCATCAGATTCGCGTTCACCTGGCGCACGCGGGGCATCCCGTGATCGGCGACGACAAGTACGGGGACTTCGAGCTGAACCGCACGCTCGCCAAGGAAAAAGGCGCCCGCCTCATGCTGCATGCGCATCAACTCGCGTTCGCGCACCCGGTGACGAAGTCGCGCGTCGCGCTCGAAGCGCCCTGGCCGGACCCGCTGCGTTCGTTTTTCGATCGAGTCACTCCGTCGCATGCGCGCTGAGCGCCGGTACGCCCTGATCGTTTTCGACTGGGACGGCACCCTGATCGATTCGGCCGCCACGATCGTGGAGTGCATTCAATCCGCGGCCAGGGATCTCGGCTTGCCGGTTCCCGAGCGTGAGCGCGCGAGCCACGTGATCGGACTGGGGCTGAAGGACGCCTTGCACCACGCGGTGCCTTCGCTGAAGCCGGATCGCTATCCGGAGTTCGCCGAGCGTTACCGCGATCACTTCGTCGCTCGCGAAGACGCAATGCGGCTGTTTCCCGGAGTGCGCGAAATGCTCGAGCGGCTTTCACGGCGCGGACACCGGCTCGCAATCGCGACCGGCAAGACCCGGCGCGGACTCGATCGGGCGATTCTGGCGAGCGGGCTGGCAAGCCATTTCTCCGCCTCGCGCTGTGGGGACGAAACCCGTTCCAAGCCGAATCCGGCGATGTTGATCGAACTGATGCGGGAACTCGCGACCGGCGCGCCGCACAGCCTGATGATCGGCGATACGACGCACGATCTCCAAATGGCGTACAACGCCGGCGTCGACGCGCTCGCCGTCACCTATGGCGCGCACCCGGCGGCGGTGTTGCAGGCGCTTGCACCGCAACGGTGTGTGGCGAGCGTGAGCGAGCTGGAACGATGGCTGGACGCGAACGCCTGATCTGCGCGTCGGGCGCGCTGGCCGAATCCGGCCGCGCCGTCCGGTTCGAAATCGAGTACTTTGGCGCCCGCGCGCCGGCTTTCGTGGTCCGGTACCGCCGCGAGGTCCACGGCTACCTCAATCGCTGCGGCCACACGCCGATGGAACTCGACTGGCGCGAGGGCGAAGTGTTCGATTTCGAGGGCCGCAATTTGATATGCTCGACACACGGCGCGGCGTACGCGCCGGACAGCGGCCGCTGCCTTGGCGGGCCGTGCAAAGGAACCCCGCTGCTGCGGCTGCAGGTCGCGGAACGCGACGGCAACGTGTACTACCTAGGATACGACGATGGCTGACAGCGGCGAACGGTGGGAACGCGAAGTGCTCGAGAAACTCGCCACGGCGGCGCTGAAGGAGCAACGTCGGGCGCGCGCCTGGGGGATCTTCTTCAAGCTTTTGACCTTCGCCTACGTCACGGTGATCATCCTGTTCGCGGTCGACTGGAAACAGTACGGCGAGAGCAAGGGCCGCCACACCGCGCTGGTCGAGATCAACGGACTGATTGCGCCCGGGACTGACGCGAGCGCGGAAAAGGTGACCAGCGCGCTCAACGCGGCGTTCAAGGACAAGAATACGCAGGGCGTAGTCCTGCGCGTCAATTCACCCGGCGGCAGCCCGGTGCAGGCGCAGACGATCTTCGAGGAGACGCGCCGCCTGCGCCGCCTGCATCCGGGAATCCCCCTGTACGCCGTGGTCGAGGATCTGTGCGCCTCGGGCGGCTATTACGCCGCGGTCGGGGCGGACCGGATTTTCGTCAGCCGCTCGAGCATCGTCGGCTCGATCGGAGTGCGCATGGACGGGTTCGGCGTGACCGGGCTGATGGAAAAGCTCGGCATCGAGCGCCGGCTGCTCACCTCTGGCGACAACAAGGCCATGCTCGATCCGTTCCTTCCGATGGAGGAGAAGCACCGGGAATACGCGCTCGCGCTCATGCACGACATCCACGAGCAGTTCATTGCCGCCGTGCGCGAAGGCCGCGGCAAGCGACTGAAGGAAACTCCGGACACGTTTTCCGGCTTGATCTGGAGCGGTGCGCGCAGCGTCGAACTCGGACTGGCGGATGCCTTCGGCAGCCTCGATCACGTCGCGCGTGAAGTCATCAAGGCCGAGGACATCGTGGATTACACGCAGAAGGAGAACCTGGCGGAGAAATTCGCGCGGCGAATCGGTGCGAGCGTCACCGCGGGAGTCATGGACGTGCTGACACGCCTGCCGCTCAATTTGCGCTGAGCGGGTGAGTCCCGGCGGTTCGCGACACCGCGGCCTGCATCAGGAATACCGCAGGATGTCCGCCGAAATCGGCAGGTAAGCGGCGCCACTGCGCGACGCTATGCGTCGCGACCCATTCCTGCGGCATCGTCAGCGCACTGGCGATCGAGATCAGTGTCCCGGGCCTGCAGGCGTCGAGGAGCGCCGCGAACAGCGCCTCGTTGCGGTAGGGCGTTTCGATGAAGATCTGAGTTTCGCGCTCTGCGCGCGAGCGCGCCTCCAGCTCGCGGATTCGCCGCAGGCGCTCGGACTTCGCGCGCGGCAGGTAGCCGCAGAACGCGAACCGCTGGCCTTCGAGTCCCGAGGCCATCAGCGCAAGCAGGATGGACGAAGGGCCGATCAACGGAACGATCCGAAATCCTTCGTCGTGTGCGAGCCTCGCTAGCGCCGCGCCCGGATCGGCGACACCGGGACAGCCGGCGTCGGAGACCAGGCCGAGGTCGCGACCCTCGCGAAGCGGCGCAAGCAATGCCGGAACGTCCTCCGTGCGGCTGTGCTCGTCGAGCCGCGAAATGCTCAGTTCGCGTATTCCGACGGGCATGCCGAGCGCAGAGAGAAATGCGCGCGCGGTCTTCGGATTCTCGGCGACGAAATCACGCAGCCCGCGAACGATGGTCGCCGCGGAAGCGGGAAGCGCCTGCGTCGGGTCGCTGCCGATCGGCGAGGCGATGACGTACAGGCGCGGCACTAGGCGATGACCGGCAACCCGGCTTCAGCGAGCAACTCGGTGAGCGCGATCAGAGGCAGGCCGATGAGCGAGGTCGGGTCGTCGGTCCGAATGCGCGCGAGCAGGGCGATGCCGAGACCTTCCGCTTTGGCGCTCGCGGAACAGTCGAACGGCCGTTCGCGATCGACGTAGGTCTCGATCTGACGGCGGCTCAGGTCCCTGAACTCGACGCGGCAGGGCACGACTCGCGACCGCAACTCGCCGCTCGCAGCGTCCAGCACGCTGACCGCGGTATCGAAATCGACGGTCTTGCCCTTGAGAAATTCCAGTTGTGCGATCGCGTTCTCGCGGTTTCCCGGCTTGCCGATCTGTCGTCCCTCGCAGGAAGCCGCCTGATCCGAGCCGATGATCAGCGCACTGCCGAACAGCGGCGCGACCGCCCTTGCCTTGAGCACGGAAAGGCGCAACGCGAGGGCTGCGGGACGCTCGCCGGGTTCGGCCGATTCGGGAACGCCGGGCGCCGCGCAGACGAACTCCAGCCCCAGGCGCGCGAGCAGTTCGCGCCGATACCTGGAGGTCGATGCCAGTACGATCTCGCGTCGCTGTTCCATCACTTTGTTTTGACGAGCTTTTTCCTCGATGATATCATCCGCGCCCCATGCCGCATCCGCCGGTGATCGACGGCTTCGAGTTTGCGCGTTGCAACTCGAGGTTGGCGGGCAGCAGACGCGGGGACAGTCTGCCGCGGCTGCGCGAGTGCCTGTACGCGCCCGACGGAACCGTCGATTTCGAAATCGAAGGGGTTCCGGAGATGCAAGGACGCCCGGCGCTGCGCCTGCAGGTCAGTGCGAAATTGGCGCTGCAGTGCCAGCGGTGCCTGGGGCGAGTGGATGTCGAGTTAAGCTCCAAGGCGGTGCTGCTGTTGTACGACGACGAGGCGGAACTCGCAGCCCATCGTGTGGAGGTGGAGGGACCAGAGCACGTCCTTGCCGGGCGCGAAATGCAGGTGCTGGATCTGGTCGAGGACGAAGTGCTGCTCGCGATTCCTCAGGCGCCGCGGCACGGGCAGTGCAGGACGCATGACGGCGACGCGCGGGGCGCGCCGCAACGGCCGTTCGCCGGGCTTCGGGCCCTGATGGGCGGGAAACGCTGAACCAACGTGGGCGCGAGCCCCGACTGAGATTTGACTGGAGATGACCATGGCCGTACCGCAGAATCGCAAGACCCCCTCGAAGCGCGGAATGCACCGCTCGCATGACGCCCTCGGCAACCCGCCAACCGCAATCGAACCGACGACGGGCGAGACGCACCTGCGCCATCACGTCAGCCCGACCGGGTTCTATCGCGGCAAGAAAGTCACCCGAGGCAAGGACGAGTAACTCCGGAGCTCAGTGGCGCCGCGACGACCGCGGCGGCACGCCGGCGCATGAAAATCACGGTCGCGGTGGATTGCATGGGGGGTGACCATGGCCCGGGCGTCACCGTGCCCGCAGTGCTCGAATTTCTGCACGAGCGCGCCGAGGTGAGCTGCGTTCTGGTCGGCCTGGAGGACGTGATCCGCGCTGAACTGCGCGCACGAGGCGCGGCGACCGGCCCGCGCCTGCACCTGCACCCGGCGAGCGAGGTGGTGGGGATGAGCGAAGCGCCCGCTCAGGCGCTGCGCTACAAGAAGGATTCGTCGATGCGCGTGGCGGTCAATCTGGTGCGTAGCGGCGAAGCGCACGCCTGCGTGAGCGCGGGAAACACCGGCGCCCTGATGGCGATCTCGCGGTTCGTCCTGAAGACGCTGCCCGGCATCGACCGGCCCGCCATTGCGAGCGTGCTTCCGAACATGAATGGCGGATTCACCTACGTGCTCGATCTGGGCGCCAACGTCGATTGCACGCCGGAGCAGCTGATGCAGTTCGGCATCATGGGCGCGATGCTGGTCTCGGCGATCGAGCACAAGGAGCGTCCGGTGGTCGGTCTGCTCAATATCGGCGTCGAGGACATCAAAGGCAACGACACCGTAAAGCAGGCTGCCGACCTGCTGCGCGGGAGCGGCCTGAATTTCCACGGCAACGTCGAAGGCGACGACATCTACAAAGGCACGACCGACGTGGTGGTGTGCGACGGCTTCGTCGGCAATTCCGTGCTCAAGGCCTCCGAAGGCGTGGCCAAGATGATCGTCGCGCACCTGCGTCAGGAGTTTTCCCGAAACCCCTGGCGCAGATTCGTGGCGCTGCTCGCGCGGCCGGTGCTGCGCTCGCTGCGCTCGCGAATGGCCCCCGGTCGCTACAACGGCGCGAGCCTGCTCGGTCTGCGCGGAATCGTCGTCAAGAGCCACGGGTCGGCGGATGCGTATGCGTTCGGCCAGGCGTTGCGTCGCGGTGAGGAAGAGGTGCTCAACGACGTCGTGCGCCGCATCACGCAGCGCATGGCGGAACTTCGGCCGGCACCCGGGATTGCGCGGAGCGCCACTGCATGACCTACGCGCGCATCGTCGCCACCGGCAGCTACCTTCCGCCGAGGGTCGTGAAGAACGAGGAGTTCGCGGCGCGTCTCGACACCAGCGACGAATGGATACGCGAGCGCACCGGAATTCGCGAACGTCGCATCGCGGATCCGTCGCAGGCATCGAGCGACCTCGCGCTCGAAGCGAGCCGCGCGGCGCTCGCCGCGGCGCAGCTGCAGCCCTCGGATCTCGACCTGATCATCGTGGCGACCTCGACGCCGGACTACGTATTTCCCAGCACGGCCTGCCTGCTGCAGGCGAAGCTCGGGGCGGGCCGGTGCGCGGCCTTCGACGTGCAGGCCGTCTGCAGCGGCTTCGTCTATGGACTGGCGACCGCGGACGGGTTCATCCGGGGCGGCAATGCCAAGCGCGCGCTCGTGGTCGGAGCCGAGGGGTTTTCCCGCATCATGGACTGGAACGACCGTTCCACCTGCGTGCTGTTCGGCGATGGCGCCGGGGCGGTCGTGCTGGCCGCCGACTCGGCGCCCGGAATCCACGCCTCGGTGCTGCGCGCCGACGGCAATTACGCAGGCGCGCTGTCGGTGCCGGGAAACATCTGCGGCGGACGCATCGTCGGTTCGCCCTACCTGCAGATGCAGGGGAACCAGGTCTTCAAGGTTGCCGTCAAGGTGCTCGACGAAGTGGCGCGCGAGACGCTGGCCGCGGCAAAGCTTCGTGTGGAGGACATCGATTGGCTGATTCCGCATCAGGCCAACGTTCGCATCCTCGAAGCGACCGCAAGAAAACTCGGGCTGCCGCTCGAGCGCCTGGTGGTGACGGTCGATCATCACGGCAACACTTCGGCGGCATCGGTCCCGCTGGCGCTCGACGAACAGGTTCGCGCGGGGCGCATCCGCGCCGGCCACCGGGTGATGCTGCAGGGCGTCGGCGGCGGATTCACCTGGGGCGCGGTACTGGCGACGATGTAGAGACATGGATTGCGTCCGCGAAAGTTTTGCTTTTCATCGATCTCCCGACTTCGCGCCACGGCGCGAAGTCGGGAGACCCGGATCGCCGGCAAGGAACGCTGCATGAAACTGGCAATGGTTTTCCCTGGACAGGGATCGCAGGCCGTAGGCATGCTCAAGGCCTACGGTGGGGCGCCGGCGGTGGAATCCGTCCGCGCAGTAGCGGCGCAGGCGCTGGGCGAGGAATTCCTCCACCTGCTCGACGAAGGCCCCGCGGACCAGCTCAATCTCACCGTCAACACTCAGCCCGCGATGCTCACCGCAGGGGTTGCCGCGTATCGCGCCTGGGTCGCGCTCGGCGGTGCGGAACCTGAAATCGTCGCCGGCCACAGCCTGGGTGAGTACAGCGCGCTGGTTGCCGCCGGGGCGCTGGACCTGCAGCAGGCGCTGCCGCTGGTGCGGTTTCGTGCCCTATGCATGCAGCAGGCGGTGCCCGAAGGCGTCGGCGCGATGGCGGCAGTATTGAATCTCGATGACGAAGCCGTCCGGGCGGCTTGCGCCGAGGCGTCGCAGGGCGAAATCGTCCAGGCGGTCAATTTCAATGCGCCGGGACAGGTCGTGATTGCGGGGCACAAGGCTGCCGTGGCGCGCGCCATCGACGCCTGCAAGGCGAAGGGCGCCAAGCGGGCGCTGCCGCTGCCGGTGAGCGCACCGTTTCATTCAGCGTTGATGCGCCCGGCCGCCGAGCGGTTGGCCGGCTATCTCGAAACGGTCGGGATTTCGCCGCCCCGGGTAGCGCTGGTGAACAATGTCGACGTGCGCGTCGAGCGTGAGCCCGCCCGGATCAAGGACGCGTTGGTGCGGCAGGCCGCATCTCCGGTTCGCTGGGCGGATACGGTCCGGTTTCTCGCGCAGCAGGGCGTCACGCACGTGCTCGAATGCGGTCCTGGAAAGGTGCTCACGGGACTGGTCAAGCGCATCGACGGCAGCCTGCAGGCGATGGCCTTGACCGACGCCGCATCCGTCGAGCAGGCGCTCGCTGCGACGAGGGGGAATTGAACGTGCTGCAGGGAAAGGTCGCGCTGGTCACCGGGGCGTCGCGCGGCATCGGCCGTGCAATCGCGACGCGACTGGCGCGTGACGGCGCAAGGGTGGTCGGCACCGCGACCGGGGCAGCGGGCCTGGAGGCAATCTCGCAGGCGCTGGGTGCGGACGGTGCGGGCAGGATTCTCGACGTGCGCGACGCCGCCCAGTGCGACCAGGTGGTGCAGGAGGTGCAGCGCGAGTTCGGCGACGTCCTCATTCTCGTCAACAACGCGGCGGTGGTGCGCGACAACCTCGCGCTCCGAATGAAGGATGCGGAGTGGGACGAGGTGATGGACACCAACCTGCGCGCCGTGTTCCGCCTGTCGCGCGCGGTGATGCGCGGCATGATGAAGGCGCGCTGGGGGCGGATCGTCAACATTACTTCGGTGGTGGGCGCGGTCGGAAACGCGGGCCAGGCGAACTATGCGGCCGCCAAGGCCGGCGTGGCCGGCATGACGCGTTCGCTCGCGCGCGAACTCGGCAGCCGCAACGTCACCGTGAACTGCGTTGCACCCGGATTCATCGACACCGACATGACACGCGCGCTCAGCGAGATTCAGCGCAACGCGCTGCTTTCGCAAATCCCGCTGGGACGTCTGGGCAGCGCCGAGGAGGTCGCGGCCGCCGTCGCTTACCTTGCCTCCCCGGCCGCGGGTTACGTGACGGGCAGCGTGCTGCACGTCAACGGCGGGATGCACATGACCTGATTCCGGTAAAATGACGGGCCGCGTCGATTCCGATCGAGGCCCAGACAGGGAAGGAGAGCAGGATGGAAAACGTTGAACAGCGCGTCAAGAAGATCGTCGCCGAGCAACTCGGCGTGAACGAGGCCGAGATCAAGAACGAATCGTCGTTCGTAGACGACCTTGGCGCGGATTCGCTCGACACCGTCGAGCTGGTCATGGCGCTCGAAGAGGAATTCGAGACCGAGATCCCGGACGAGGAGGCAGAGAAAATCACGACGGTGCAGCAGGCCATCGACTACGTGAAGTCGCACGCCAAGTCCTGAGCACGACGATCACGGTGCAGCGTCGACGAGTCGTCGTCACCGGGCTCGGCATCATCAGCCCGGTGGGCAACACGGTTGCCGAAGCCTGGGCCGGCATCCTGGCGGGAAAATCGGGGATCACTCAGGTCACGCGGTTCGACGCCTCCCGCCTGTCGAGCAGGATCGCCGGTGAGGTCAAGGACTTCGACATCGCCCAGTACGTCTCGCCCAAGGAAGCGCGGCGCATGGACACGTTCATCCACTACGGGATGGCGGCCGGGCTGCAGGCGTGGCGCGATGCGCAGATCAAGGCGACGCCCGAAAATGCCGAGCGCCTGGGAATCAATTTCGGTTCCGGAATCGGCGGACTGCCGCTGATCGAGGCGACGCACGACGAGCTGCGCAAGAACGGTCCGCGGCGGATCTCGCCTTTTTTCATTCCGGGCACGATCATCAACATGATCGCCGGAAATCTGTCCATCCTGCTCGGCACCAAAGGTCCGAATCTGGCCATGGTGACCGCCTGCACGACCTCGACGAATTGCCTTGGGGAGGCAGCGAAATCGATCCGGCTCGGGGAGGTCGACGTGATGCTCGCCGGCGGCGCAGAGGCGACCGTGACGGAACTCGCCATGGGAGGGTTCGCATCGGCGCGCGCGCTTTCGACCCGCAACGACGACCCGGCCGGGGCGAGCCGGCCGTGGGACCGCGATCGCGACGGGTTCGTCCTCGGCGAAGGGGCGGGCGCCATGGTTCTCGAGGAGTACGAACACGCAAAGGCCCGGGGCGCAAAGATCTATTGCGAACTGGTGGGGTACGGAGTCTCCGCGGATGCCTATCACATGACTGCGCCAAGCGAGGACGGCGACGGCGCGTACCGCTGCATGCGCAATGCCCTGCGGGACGCGGGCCTCGAGGCTTCGAGCGTGGATTACGTCAACGCGCACGGCACCTCGACTCCGTTGGGCGACGTCGCCGAGACGATGGCGGTCAAGCGCGTGATGGGCGAGCACGCGTCGAAAGTTGCGGTCAATTCGACCAAATCGATGACCGGCCACCTGCTGGGCGCCGCCGGGGGCATCGAGGCGGTGTTCAGCGCGCTTGCGATCCGCGACCAGATCTCGCCGCCGACCATCAATCTGCAGAATCCGGATCCGCAGTGCGATCTCGACTACGTGCCGAACGCGGCGCGCCGGATGCCGATCCGGGTTGCGATGTCGAATTCCTTCGGATTCGGTGGCACCAACGGCACCCTGGTATTTTCGGGACTCTGAGCGGCCCGTCGATCCTCCGGCTGGAACTTCACCCGTCCCCGGCGTTGGCCGTGGCGATTCTTTGCCTACATGCGTGCATGGCGTTTGGACTTTGGCTCCTCGTTTCGGGTTTCATAGGATGGACGCTGGCCGCCCTCGCCATGGCACTCGGCGCGGCGAGCGCCGCCGACCGCGCGTTGCTCTGGGGTCGGCGGGCGCCGCGACGAATCGAGATCCGAAGCGACGGCAGCGCCTGCGTCATGACGGCGGACGGGACGGTGTTGTCGGCGGATCGGGGCGCGCAACGCGCTGGTCGGTGGTGGGCCATCGTGCAGCTCGCATCGCGCCGGAGGCGTCACCTGCTGATCACGGCCGGCATGCTGACGGGCGAGGATCTGCGCCGCCTGCGGCTGTGGGTGCTGTGGGGCCGCCATGGCGCGGGCGAAGTGTCGGCGCCCGGTGGCTAGGCTCCGCACGGGTCATGCCGGCGAACTATTTCCATGGACGACTGTCTGTGCAGGGTAGGCGCAGCAACCCGGCATCGGGTGCGTCTTCGGGCGGGCGGTCTGACGCGGGACCGGGCCCGTGAACGCGCGCGATGCCGACCGTGAACTGGTTGCCCGAGCCCAGCGCGGCGACCAGCAGGCTTTCGGCTTGCTTGTCGAGAAGTATGAGCGCAAGCTCGCGCGGCTGCTGCAGCGGCTGATCCGCGATCCCGCCGAGGTCGAGGACGTCGCTCAGGAGGCGTTCATCCGGGCCTATCGCGCGCTGCCCTCGTTTCGAGGCGACAGCGCGTTTTACACGTGGCTGTATCGAATCGGCGTGAATACCGCCAAGAACCATCTGATCGCGATGGGCCGGCGGGTGCCGACCACGACCGAGATCGATGCCGACTCGGCGGAGAACTACGGCGAAGGCGATCTGCTGCGCGACATCAACACGCCGGAGCGCCTGTTGATGTCCAAGGAGATCGGGGAAACGGTGAATGCTGCGATCGACGGATTGCCGGAGGAGTTGCGGCAGGCGATCCAGTTGCGCGAGCTCGACGGCATGAGCTACGAGGAGATCGCGACGATCATGGAGTGTCCGATCGGCACCGTGCGATCGAGGATTTTCCGGGCCCGCGAAGCAATTGCACTGAAGCTTCGTCCGCTGCTGGGAACGGGCAAAGACCAGAGGTGGTGATGAAACAGAAGATATCCGAGTTGGTCGACGGCGAACTCGAGGGCCGCGAGGCGGACGCTGCGCTGACGGCAGCTCGCGACAAGGACGAAGCTCGCGAAGCCTGGCGCACCTATCATCTGATCAGCGATGCCATGCGCGAAACGCAGCTGCTTTCGCCGGGATTCGCCGCCCGCGTCTCGGCGCGCATCGCGCAGGAACCGGTGGTGCTCGCGCCCGCGCCGCGGCTCGAATCGACGCGGATGCGCTCGTTTGGCCAGCGTGTCGCCGCAGGAATTGCCGCGGTCGCGATGGTCGGAGGCCTTTGGTGGGGATGGGCAGTCGAACCGACGTCGCAGGGACCGTCGCCCCAGGCGAAATCACGGGGAACGGCTGCCGTCGTCCAGGCTGAGCCTGCGCGCGTGGCCCCCCCGGCGGAAGCGCACGACTATCTGCTGGCGCACCAGCGCTATTCGCCGCGCAATTCGCTCCAGGGCATGGCGACCTACGTCCGCACGGTGTCGGCGGACGGCGGGGCGCGCAAGCCGTGAGGGTTCTCGTCCTGCTGCTTGCGCTGGCGGCAGGACTGGCGCAGGCGCAAAGCCCGCTCGAAGCGCTGACGCTGCTGCGCAGGATGCAGCAGGCGACCGAAAAGCTTTCCTACACCGGCACCTTCGTCTACCAGCAGGGCGAGCGCAACGAGACCTCGCGAATCACGCACCTCGCGGACGCGGCGGGCGGGGTCGATCGACTCGAGGTGCTCGACGGTCTGCCACGCGAAATCGTGCGCACCCGCGACAGCATCCGCTGCTACCTTCCGGAAAGCCACGTGGTCAAGGTCGAGCGGCGGACCGACGCCCGCGTGTTTCCTTCGCTGCTGCCGGAGGACCTGCGGGTACTGGCGCAGCACTACGTGATTTCGCTCGACGGGAGGAGTCGCGTCGCCGGCCTGGACTGCGACGGGGTGCTGCTTGCACCGCGCGACGAGTTGCGCTACGGCCAGCGATTCTGCGCCGACGCGAAAACGGGCATGCTTCTGAAGGCGCGCGTCCAGGACGCTCAGGGACGGATGATCGAGCAGTTCACCTTCCTCCAGATCTCGATCGGCAAGGTTGGGCGCGACAAGGTGAAACCCAGTCATGCCGCGCGTGGCTGGAGGGTCGAGGAGACCTCGGCATTGCCGGCCGATCTTGCGGCAGCCGGATGGGACATCAGCAGCGATCTTCCTGGATTCCGCAAGGTTGCCGAAGTGCGGCGCAGGCTGCGCGAATCCGGGAGCGTGGGACAGGTCGTGTATTCCGACGGTCTCGCCGCGGTCTCGGTGTTCGTCGAGCCTCTGGCGGGACGTACCGAGCCGGTGCGCCCGGGATTATCGAACCTGGGCGCGATCAACATCATGACGCGCGAGGTGGCGGAGCATCTCGTGACGGTTGTCGGTGAAACCCCGGCCACGAGCGTGCAGCGTATTGCCAATCGCGTCACTTTCAAGATTCCGCAGTGAATCGCAACAAGGAGAATCCAAGCATGTACTGGTTGAGAGTTCTCGCCGCAGCGGCGACGCTGTCGGCAGGCACGATGGGGTATGCGCAGACGAGGGACCTTCCGGATTTCACGCGGCTGGTCGAAGACCAGGGCGCGGCAGTGGTCAACGTCAGCACGACCCAGGCGGTGCGACGCTCCGCGCTGCCCCAGTTTCCGGGAATCGAGGACGAGGAAGTGCTCGAGTTCTTCCGTCGCTTCATCCCGCGACAGCAGCCGAGCCCGAGCCCGGGGCCGCGCGCCGAGCCGCGATCCCTCGGTTCGGGATTCGTCATCAGCCAGGACGGCTACATCCTCACCAACGCGCATGTGGTCGAAGGCGCGGAGGAAATCAACGTACGGCTGACGGACAAGCGCGAGTTCAAGGCAAAGGTCATCGGCAGCGACCGGCGTACCGACGTGGCCCTGATCAAGATCGAGGCGACGGGCCTTCCGGTGGTGCGCTTTGGCGACCCCGTCAAGCTGAAGGTCGGAGAGTGGGTGGTCGCGATCGGATCGCCATTCGGATTCGAGAACTCGGTTACCGCCGGCATCGTTTCGGCCAAGGGGCGTTCGCTGCCGCAGGAGAATTTCGTGCCTTTCATTCAGACCGACGTCGCGATCAACCCCGGGAATTCCGGCGGTCCGCTGTTCAACATGAAAGGCGAGGTCGTCGGCATCAACTCACAGATCTACAGCCGCACGGGCGGATTCATGGGGCTGTCGTTCGCCATCCCGATTGACGTCGCGCTCGACGTGCAGAACCAGCTGCGCGACAAGGGCCGCGTTTCGCGCGGCCGCATCGGCGTCGTGATCCAGGAAGTGACGCGGGACATTGCGACCTCGTTCGGGCTCGATCGGCCCCGAGGGGCGCTGGTCAATACCGTAGAGAAGGGTGGTCCTGCCGACAAGGCCGGATTCGAGGCGACCGACATCGTCACCCGGTTCGACGGCAAGGCGGTCGAATCTTCGAGCGACCTGCCGCGGATCGTCGGCGCGACCCGCCCGGGGAGCCAGGTCCCGGTCGAGGTCTGGCGCAAGGGTACGCCGCGTACGTTCACCGTGACGGTGGGCGAACTCAAGGAAGATCGCGTCGCGTCGCGGGACCTGCCGCGCGGGGCGAAGCCCCCGGAACTGGCGGCCAATCGCCTCGGCATCGTGGTGGGCGAGCTGTCTGCCGAACAGAAGAAGGAAACCTCTCTCAGCCACGGCGTGGTCGTCGTCGAGGTCAAGCCGGAGGCGCGGATCGACGTTCGGAAAGGCGACGTTCTGCTGACCATGGTGCACAAGGGCCAGCACACGGAACTGAAGTCCGTGGAGCAGCTCACCAAGCTGCTGAACGGTCTGGACAAGAGCGCGGTCCTCACCTTCCAGGTGCGGCGCGGCGAGAGCACCGCCTTCGTCACGGTCACCGGATTGGGAGAAAAGGGCTGAAACGCGGCGGCGTGCGGTAGAATGCACGCTTTCGCAGAAAAGGGTGCCGCAGGCACCCTTTTTTGATTATGCAGAGCCTCATCCGCAACTTCTCCATCATCGCCCACATCGACCACGGCAAGTCCACGCTGGCCGACCGGTTCATCCAGGTTTGCGGCGGGCTCGCCGATCGCGAGATGGCCGGGCCGGGGCGCGGCTCCACGGGTCTCGAGCGCGAGCGCGGAATCACCATCAAGGCCCAGACCGCGGCGCTGGCCTACCTCGCGCGGGATGGGCAGCACTACCGGCTCAACCTGATCGATACGCCGGGACATGTCGATTTTTCCTACGAAGTCAGCCGCTCGCTCGCCGCCTGCGAAGGGGCGCTGCTCGTGGTCGATGTGTCGCAGGGCGTCGAGGCGCAGACCGTCGCGAACTGCTACACCGCGATCGAGCAGGGCGTCGAGGTCATTCCGGTGCTGAACAAGATCGACCTCGCGTCTGCGGATCCGGAGCAGGCGATCGTCGAAATCGAGGACGTGATCGGAATCAACGCCAAAGACGCGATCCGGGCGAGCGCGAAGACCGGAGTCGGGATCGACGACATTCTCGAAGCGATCATCCGCCGAATACCGCCGCCCGCGGGCGACGAACAGGCGCCGCTCAAGGCACTGGTGATCGATTCATGGTTCGACAATTACGTCGGCGTCGTGATGCTGGTGCGTGTGATGGACGGCGAATTGCGCCCGCGGCATCGCATCCGGCTCATGAGCACGCAGGCGGACTACCTGTGCGAGCAGGTCGGGATCTTCACTCCCAAGGCGACTGCCTGCGAGCGCCTCGCGGCGGGGGAAGTGGGCTTCGTCATCGCGGGAATCAAGGAATTGCGCGCCGCCAAGGTCGGCGACACGCTGACGCGCGCCGACCGTCCGGCGTCGCAGGCGCTGCCGGGGTTCAAGGAGGTCAAGCCGGCGGTGTTCGCGGGCCTCTACCCGGTGGAGTCGAACCAGTACGAATCATTGCGCGAGGCGATGGAGAAGCTGCACCTCAACGACGCTTCGTTCCACTACGAACCCGAGGTCTCGCAGGCCCTCGGCCACGGCTTTCGCTGCGGATTTCTCGGGCTGCTGCACATGGACATCGTGCAGGAACGCCTCGAGCGCGAATACGGCCAACACCTGATCACGACGGCGCCGACCGTGGTGTACGAAGTGCTGCTGCGCGAAGGCGAAACGCTGCAGGTTTCGAATCCCGCCAAGCTTCCGGATGCCTCGCGGATCGCCGAGATCCGGGAACCCGTGATCGCGATGAAGATCTTCACGCCGCAGGAATACGTCGGCCCGGTGATCACGCTGTGCACGCAGAAGCGCGGCACGCAGACGAGCATGCACTACAGCGCGCGCCACGTCGTGATCGGCTACGATCTGCCGCTCAACGAGGTGGTGCTCGATTTCTTCGACCGCCTGAAGTCGCTCACCCGGGGTTACGGCTCGCTCGACTACGATTTCCGGGAGTACCGTGCGGCCGACATGGTGAAGCTGGATATCCTGATCAACGGCGACCGGGTGGACGCGCTGTCGACGCTGGTGCACCGCTCGGCGGCGCAGCATCGCGGCCGGGACCTGGTGACGCGGCTGCGCAGCCTGATTCCCCGCCAGATGTTCGACGTCGCGATCCAGGCCGCGATCGGCGCGCACATCGTGGCGCGCGAAAACGTGAAGGCGCTGCGGAAAAACGTGCTCGCCAAGTGCTACGGCGGCGACGTATCCCGCAAGCGCAAGCTCCTGGAAAAGCAGAAAGAGGGCAAGCGGCGCATGAAGCAGGTCGGATCGGTGGAGATCCCGCAGGAAGCGTTCCTCGCGGTGCTGCAGACGGAGGACAAATGAGCTTCGCGCTGTTCCTGCTGATCCTGCTGGTGGTGACCGGCGCGGTGTGGGGGCTCGAAACGGGCCGGCTGGCGCGGCGGCGCGAGGCCGGATCGAAACAGCCCTGGTGGGTCGAGTACTCGGTCAGCTTCTTTCCGGTCATCCTGATCGTGTTCCTGCTGAGATCGTTCCTGGTCGAGCCGTTCAAGATTCCTTCCGGGTCCATGATCCCGACCCTGCTGGTGGGCGATTTCATCCTGGTCAACAAGTACGTCTACGGAATCCGGATTCCGGTCTGGAACCGCAAGGTGATCGAAGTGGCGCGCCCGGAGCGCGGCGACGTGATGGTGTTTCGTTACCCGCCCGACCCGTCGCTCGATTACATCAAGCGGGTAGTGGGACTGCCGGGGGACCGGATCGAGTACCGGGGAACCCGCCTCGCGATCAACGGCGAACCGGTTCCGGTGCGCCGGATCGACGACTACCTGTTCAAGGAGCGCATGCAGTTTTCCGACCGCTACATCGAGAAGCTCGGCGCGGTCGAGCACCAAATCCTGGTGGAGGGGGACGCGCCCCAGGTGAGCTCGCCCGGCCGCGTGTTCCCGTTCGCCGCGAATTGCCACTACAATGTCGACGGCCTGAGTTGCACCGTGCCGCCGGGCCATTACTTCGTCATGGGCGATAACCGGGACAATTCGAGCGACAGCCGGGTCTGGGGGTTCGTGCCGGACGAAAACATCGTCGGCAAGGCTTTCCTGATCTGGCTCAATTTCAACGAACTCGGGCGCTTCGGCTCGTTCAGGTGACGCGGCGCCTCGGAGAATTCGACATGCAAGATCGCCAGCGTGGCATCACGATCACCGGGCTGATCATCGGCGCAATTCTGCTCGTCATCGTCGCCTTGCTCGCGATGAAGGTGGTGCCGCCTTACATGGAATATTTCAACGCAAAAAAACTAATCACGCAGATCGCGAACGAGGGCAAGTCTTCGGTCGGCGAAGTCCGCCAGGCCTGGGATCTCAAATCCTCGATCGACAACGTGACGGTGATCAAGTCTTCCGACCTGGAGGTGACGAAAGAAGGTGGCGAGGTCGTGATTTCGTTCTCCTACCGCAACGAAATCCCGTTGTTCGGAAACGCCGGCATCTACCTGGATTTCGCGGCCAATTCCAAGGGCAGGGAAAGGGCTCCCTGACCGACACTTGGCCCGCTTCCCGGTCCTCGAGCGGCGCATCGGCCACCGCTTTGCCGACGCCTCGCTGCTCGAACAGTCACTGACCCACCGCAGTTTCGGCTCGCCGCACAACGAGCGCCTGGAATTCCTCGGCGACGGAGTGCTTGGCTGCGCCATCGCCGAGGATCTCTGCGCCCGGTTTCCGCGGCTCGACGAAGGTTCTCTGTCGCGTCTTCGCGCCACCCTGGTTCGCGAAGCGACGCTCGCGCAGGTCGCGCGCGGAATCGATCTTTCGGAGTTCCTGCGCCTGGGGGAGGGCGAGATCGCCAGCGGCGGGGTGGCTCGTCCGTCGATCCTCGCGGACGCGCTGGAAGCGCTCTACGGCGCGGTGTTTCTCGACGGGGGATTCGAGGCCGCGCGGCGCGTGATCCGGCAGACGTTCGGCGCGCGGCTCGAGGGCGTCGACGAGCGCGCCCCAACCAAGGATGCCAAGACGCGCCTGCAGGAATACCTGCAGGGACGCCGCATGAATCTTCCCCGCTATTCGGTCACGGCGACCCACGGCGCGGCACACCGGCAGACGTTCGACGTCGAGTGTGCGGTCGATGAACTGGGGTTCGTGGCGCGGGGCACGGGCGCGTCCCGGCGCTCGGCCGAACAGAAGGCGGCCGAAGCGATGCTGCTGCAGCTGCCGGCATGAGCGCGTTCCGCTGCGGCACGGTGGCGTTCGCCGGACGCCCGAACACCGGCAAATCCAGCCTCCTCAATCGGCTGCTGGGACAGAAGCTCGCGATCGTCTCTTCGAAAGCCCAGACCACCCGCCACCGCCTCACCGGAATCCTCACGACCGGGGATTGCCAGTACGTTTTCATCGACCTGCCCGGCTACCAGACGCGCCATTCGGGCGCGCTCAATCGCGCGCTGAATCGGACCGCCAGCGAAGGTGCGCGCGACGCCGACGTCACGCTGTTCGTTCTCGAGGCGCCGCGCTACACGCCGGCGGACGCGGAAGCGCTCGCCTGCATTCCGCCATCGCAACCGACGGTCGCAGCGGTGAACAAGATCGACCTCGTCAGGCGCAAGTCCGACCTGCTGCCGTTCATCGACCGCCTGCAGGGTGAGCGCGCGTTCGCCGCGATCGTTCCGGTTTCCGCGCGCAGCGGGCGGAACCTGCCGGAGCTGATGAGGGTCCTGCGCGAACGCCTGCCCGAAGGCCCGCCGGCCTATCCTGACGATCAGTTCACCGACCGCGACGAGCGCTTTCTCGCCGCCGAAATCCTGCGCGAGAAACTGTTTCGCGCGCTCGGCCAGGAACTGCCGTACCGCTGCGAAGCGGTGATCGACATTTTCAAACAGGAGCCGCGCCTGCGGCGCATCGAGGCGACCATCTGGGTCGAGCGCGCCAGCCAGAAGGCGATCGTGATCGGAAAGGGCGGCGAGACGCTGAAGCGGATTTCCTCGGCGGCCCGACGCGACATGGAGCGCCTGTACGGCGGGCCCGTCTATCTCGGCACCTGGGTCAAGGTGAAAAGCGACTGGACCGACAATGCGCGCGCCCTGCGGCAGCTGGGGTACGCGTGACGCGCCGCCGGATCCTGCAGGATCCCGGGTACGTGTTGCACAGCTACGCGTACAAAGAGAGCAGCTTGATCGTCGAAATGTTCACCCGGCAGTCCGGGCGCGTTGGACTGCTTGCGCGCGGCGCGCGGCGCGCGCGCTCGTCCTTGCGCGGCACCTTGCTTGCGTTTCACCCGCTGCGCGTGTCCTGGAGCGGGTCCGGCGAATTGGGCACGCTGTCCGCCGTGGAATGGATCGGCGGTCAGACTTCGCTCTCCGGCATCGGCGTGATGTGCGGGTTCTACCTGAACGAGCTGCTGCTGCGTCTTCTGCCGCGCGAAGACCCTCACGAGGCGCTGTTTGCCGCGTACTCCGGCGCGCTCACGCAACTGGCTTCCGGAACCGGACATGCGGCGGCACTGCGCAGTTTCGAGCGGCGCCTGCTGGTCGAACTCGGGTATGCTCCGCCGCTTGAGCGCGACGCCGCGACCGGAGGACCGGTCGTCCCGGAGCGGCGCTACGAATACGATCCGGACCGGGGCCCGGTCGCGGCGAACGGCGGCGAAGCGGACGCCCGCACCGTGCTCGGCCAGACGCTGCTCGACATGGCGCGCGACGACTACACGCGCGAGGCGACGCGCGACGAAGCCCGCCAACTGCTTCGCAGCCTGATCGCGCGCCGGCTCGGAGGACAGGCCTTGCACACGCGCACGGTGCTCTCGGAACTCCAGGACCTATGATCGAACTGGGCGTCAACGTCGATCACGTCGCCACGATCCGGCAGGCGCGCCGGACCTATGAGCCGGACCCGGTGTGGGCCGCGATGGAGGCGCAACTCGGCGGCGCCGATGGCATCACGGTGCACTTGCGGGAGGACCGCAGGCACATCCAGGACGAGGACGTCGGGCGCCTGCGCGAACTCGCGCAGATCAGACTCAACCTGGAAATGGCGGCGACCGACGAAATGGTCGCCATCGCCTGCCGCGTCCGGCCCGAGATGGCGATGCTGGTGCCCGAAGGGCGCCACGAGATCACGACCGAAGGCGGGCTCGACGTCGCAGCCCAAGAGCCACGGCTGCGCCTGCAGGTGGCCCGGCTTGCCGACGCCGGAATCACGGTGTCCGTGTTCATCGACGCAGAGCTGCGCCAGATCGAAGCCGCGCAACGGATCGGCGCTGCCGTATGCGAAGTACACACGGGTCCGTACGCGCATGCGTTTCACGCCGCCGGGCGAGACCCCGGCACGGAGGCGGTCGCGGTGGAGATCGAACGGATCTCGCGCGCGGGCGAGACGATTCAGGCGCTCGGGATGCGCTTCAATGCCGGTCACGCCCTGAATTACTTCAACGTCCAGCCGGTGGCAAGGCTTTCGGGAGTGCGCGCGCTGCACATCGGGCATGCCATCGTCAGCCGCGCAGTGTTCGTCGGCCTGCGCGAAGCGGTCCGGGAAATGAAGCGGCTCATGCTCGAGGCCGCGGGATCGACCGCGGCATGAAGGTTTCGCGTCCGCGCGGATGATCTACGGCATCGGCACCGACCTGATCGAGATCCAGCGCATCGAACGCGTGCTGGCGCGTTTCGGCGAGCGTTTCGCGCGACGCATCCTGTGCGACCCGGAACTCGCGCGGTTTCGCGGGCACCGCCGGCCGGTCGCCTACCTGGCGAAACGGTTCGCCGCCAAAGAGGCGTTCACGAAGGCGCTTGGCACCGGAATTCGCGCACCCGCCAACTGGCATGGCGTGTGGGTCAGCAACCTGCGTTCCGGCAAGCCGGTGCTCGAGTTCTCGCCGCAGCTCAGGGCGCTGCTCGAATCCCGCGGCATCCACCGGTCACACGTTTCGCTCACCGACGAACGCGAAATTGCCGGCGCGACCGTCATCCTCGAAACCGGCCCCGCGGTGGCACCGTGAGGAAACGCCTGCCGCTGGGGCCTGCGATGCTCGATCCGGTCGGTCCGGAGCTCACCGACGACGATCGCCGCAGGCTGCAGCACCCGGCGAGCGGCGGAGCCATCCTGTTCGCACGAAATTACGTGAATCCCGCACAGCTTTGCGCGCTGACCTCGGAAATCCGCTCGCTGCGCGCGCCGGAACTCATCGTCTGCGTCGATCACGAAGGCGGACGCGTGCAGCGTTTCCGCGAGGGCTTCACTGCGATTCCTTCGATGCGCCGCCTGGGCGTGCAATGGGACCGCGATCGCGACGCCGCACGCAAGGCGGCGCGCGCCGTCGGCGTCGTGATCGCGTCCGAGCTGGGCGCGCACGGGGTCGATTTCAGCTTTGCGCCGGTGCTCGACCTCGACTACGGATCGAGTTCGGTGATCGGAGAGCGAGCGCTGCATTTCGACCCGCTCGCGGTCGGGGCGCTGGCGAGCGAACTCATTCGCGGGCTCGCGGAGTGCGGCGTGCAGGCGGTGGGCAAGCATTTTCCCGGCCACGGTTTTGCGGCGCTCGATTCGCACGTCGCGCTGCCGCGCGACGAGCGGTCCGTGGCGGAGATCGTGAACAAGGACCTGCCGCCCTACCGCGCAGCGATCGCGGCGGGACTGGGCGGCGTGATGCCCGCGCACGTGATCTACCCGCAGGCCGACGCGGAACCTGCCGGGTATTCGACGTACTGGCTGCAACGCGTGCTGCGCGAAAGCCTCGGATTCAGGGGTTTGATCTTCAGCGACGACCTGTCGATGGAAGGTGCCGGAACGGCGGGCGGAATCGCCGAGCGGGCGGCTGCGGCGCTCGGTGCCGGCTGCGACATGGTGCTGCTCTGCGGGGACCCGGAAGGTCAGGACCGACTGCTCGAGTCACTCGGACGCACCGCACTCGCTTCACCTGCCGGGCTGGAACCGATGCGCCGAAAAGGACAACGCGACTACCGCAAGAGCGTCGCCTATCGCGAGGCGCTTGCGACGCTGGCCCTGCTCGAGTGAGCCGACGGCGCGGATGCCGTCAGGCGCGTTCCATGTAACTGCCGTCGTTGGTGCTGACCTTGATGCGCTCGCCCTGATCGATGAACGGCGGGACCTGGACGATCAGCCCGGTGTCGGTCGTTGCGGGTTTGAACATGTTGGTCGCGGTCGCATTCCGGATGCCGGGCTCGGTTTCGGTGACCGTGAGCACCACCGAAGCCGGCAGTTCGAGCCCGATCGCGCGGCCGTCGTAGAAGTTGACCTGCACGTCCGTGTTGGGCAGCAGGTAGCCCGTCTGTCCCTCGAGGAATTCCGTCGACAGCGACAGCTGCTCGTAATTCTGCTTGTCCATGAAAACGTAGGACTCGCCGTCCTGGTAGAGATACTCCATGTCGCGCGTGTCGACGAATGCGCGCTCGACCTTGTCCTCGGTGCGGAAACGCTGGTTGGTCTTGGTGCCGGCCTCGATGTCCTTCATCTCCACCTGCATGAAGGCGCCGCCGCGGCCGCCCACGTGTACGTGGTAGCACTTGATCACGCGCCAGACGCGCTTGTCCCACTCGAGCAGATTGCCGACGCGGATTTCGACTGCGGAAACTTTAGACATGACTGCCAGCTTTCCGGGAAGGGGGCGAATTCTACACGATTTATAATTCCGGAATGACGTTCGAGGTCAAATCCTTCGTCGCCGGACTGCCCGAGTTTCCCGGCGTTTACCGGATGCTCGGCGAGGAGGGCGATGTGCTGTATGTCGGCAAGGCGAAGGACCTGAAGAAGCGCGTCGGATCGTACTTCACGCGCGGCGCGCAGAGCGCGCGCATCGCGATGATGCTGACTCAGGTGGCGTCGATCGAAGTGACCGTGGCGCGCTCCGAAGACGAGGCGCTGCTGCTCGAGAACAATCTCATCAAGAGCCTGGCGCCGAGATACAACATCCTGTTCCGCGACGACAAGTCCTATCCCTACCTGATGCTGACGGAGCACCGTTTCCCAAGGCTGGGATTTCATCGCGGCGCCCGCGAACGCGGCCGGCGGTACTTCGGACCGTTTCCGCACGCGCATGCGGTTCGCGAGAGCATCCAGCTGCTGCAGCGGGTGTTTCAGCTCCGCACCTGCGAGGATTCGGTGTTCGATCACCGTTCGCGGCCCTGCCTTCTGCACCAGATCCACCGCTGCAGCGCTCCCTGCACCGGCCAGATCGATGCCGAGCGCTATGCGGAGGACGTCAGGAGTGCGACGCTCTTTCTCGAGGGCCGTGAGGACGACGTGAACGACCGCCTCAATCGCCGCATGAACGCCTCGGCGGCCGAACTGCGTTTCGAAGACGCTGCGATCGTGCGCGACCAGATTCGAGCGCTCTCGCGCGTGCAGGCGCGACAGTACGTCGAATCGAAACGCGGCATCGACGCGGATGTCGTCGCCTGCACGATCGAATCGGGCATTGCCTGCGTCAACCTCGTCATGATTCGCGGCGGCAGGCATGTCGGCGACCGCAGCTTCTTTCCCGCAAACGCAGACTCGGCCACGCCCTCCGAAGTGCTGACGGCGTTCCTGGAGCAGCATTACGTCGAGCACCCGGCGCCGCGCCTCGTGCTCGCTGCGGATGCCGCCAAGGTCTCAGTCGCGGGCGCCGAAGTGCTGACGCCGGTGCACGGCGAGCGTGCAATGTGGCTCGAGATGGCTCGCAGGAATGCGGCGCTCGCGCTGTTGCAACGCGGTCGCGAGCGCCTGGCACAGGAGGCGCGCCTGATGGCGCTACGCGAGGCCTTGGGCCTGCCGGAAGCCGCGCAGCGGATCGAGTGCTTCGACATCAGCCACACGATGGGCGAGGCCGCGGTGGCTTCCTGCGTCGTCTACGACCGGCAAGGGCTGCAGAACCGCGAGTACCGGCGCTTCAATATCGGCGGCATCGAACCCGGCGACGATTACGCCGCGATGCGTCAGGTGCTCTCGCGGCGCTACGGGCGCGCAGTGGCGGGGGAGGGGCGGTTGCCGGATCTGATTCTGGTCGACGGCGGCAAGGGACAGGCCGGCGCAGCCGCCGCGGCGCTCGCTGAACTTGGCCTCAGCGACGTGGCCGTCGTGGGCGTCGCCAAGGGACCCGCCCGCAAGCCGGGGCAGGAAACGCTCGTGATCGAATCCGGGGAACGCACGCTGCACCTGCCGCCGGAACACCCGGGGCTGCACCTCGTCCAGCAGATCCGCGACGAGGCGCATCGATTCGCCATCGCCGGTCACCGCGCGCGCCGCGGCAGAACGCGCACGGCGTCGGTGCTCACGGAAATTCCCGGGGTCGGCCCGCGTCGCCGCCAGAGGCTGCTCGCCCATTTCGGCGGCCTGCGCGGCGTGCAATCGGCCGCGGTCGACGAAATCGCGAAGATCGGCGGCATGAGCAGGACGCTGGCCGAGAAAATCTACCGCCACCTGCACGCCTGAGATGCCGCTCAACATACCGAACCTCGTGACCTGCCTGCGGATCCTGCTGATTCCGCTGATCGTCGGCCTGTTCTACCTTCCCGACGAGTGGCTGTCGATGGGGGAACGAAACGTCGCGGCGACGGTAGCCTTCGTCATCGCCGCGCTGACCGATTGGCTCGACGGCTACCTGGCGCGCGCGCTGAACCAGATGTCGGCGTTCGGCGCGTTCCTCGATCCGGTGGCCGACAAGCTGATGATCGCCGCCTCGCTCATCGTGCTGCTGCAGCTCGGGCGCGTCGACGCGGTCGTCGCCCTGATCATCATCGGCCGGGAAATCGCGATCTCCGCGCTGCGCGAATGGATGGCGCAGGTCGGGCAAGCCAAGAGCGTCGCGGTGGCGTTCGTCGGCAAGGTCAAGACCACGATGCAGATGATCGCGATCCCGCTGCTGCTGTTTCACGACGATCTGCTGGAGGTGATTCCTTGCCAGTGGCTCGGCACCATACTGATCAACGTCGCCGCCGTTCTGACGGTGATTTCCATGCTGTACTACCTGCGGCGCGCGCTGCCCCATGCCTCGCCATGAGGTATAATCCGCGCCGCTGCGCCTGCGGGAATAGCTCAGTTGGTAGAGCGCAACCTTGCCAAGGTTGAGGTCGCGAGTTCGAGACTCGTTTCCCGCTCCAATCAATTCAAGGGAAGTCGGGGCGACTTCCCTTTTTGTTCTTCGTCAGCCGTCACGGGCGGGATGGCAGAGTGGTCATGCAGCGGCCTGCAAAGCCGTGGACGCCGGTTCGATTCCGACTCCCGCCTCCAGATTGTTCTGTGCCTGTCGCGCCCGCCCGGGTGGCGAAACTGGTAGACGCAGGGGACTTAAAATCCCCAGGCCGCAAGGCCGTGCCGGTTCGAGTCCGGCCCTGGGCACCAACCCGAAGTCAGTTCTGCACCGGAAAGGCGATCGATGAGAGTCGTGCTTGCAGCGATGGCATTCCTGATGGTTCACGGCGCCTGGGCGGCAGGCAACCCGGCGGCGCCGCCGCAATCTTCTATCAAGGGCGAGGTGCTCGAAGTGAAGGACGTCGACGCCTATACCTACCTGCGCCTGAAGACGCGCGAGGGCGAACTCTGGGCTGCAGTGACCCGGGCGCAAGTCAAACCGGGCGCCGAGGTCACGATCGAGAACGCGACGGTGATGAGCAACTTCGAGAGCAAGGCACTCAAGCGGAAGTTCGACCGGATCGTTTTCGGCAGTCTGGGCGCAAGCACTGCCGCGGGTCAGGGCACGGTCCATGGAAGCCCGGCCAAGGCTTCCGACGCCGCGAACGTCAAGGTCGCCAGGGCCGCGGGGCCCGATGGACGCACCGTGGCCGAGATTTTCGGGAAGAAGGGCGCGCTCAAGGACAAGGCGGTCGTCGTTCGCGGCAAGGTCGTGAAGGTGACCCAGAACGTCATGGGCAAGAATTGGGTGCACCTGCGGGACGGCACCGGTTCCTCCGCGGACCAGACGAACGATCTCCTCGTGACGACCAGGGAGCAGGCCCAGGTCGGCGACGTGATCGTCGCCAAGGGTGTCTTGCGTACCGAGGTCGATCTGGGGTCGGGATACAAGTATGCCGTGCTGGTCGACGGGGCGACGCTGCAGAAGTAGTCGCGCGCCGGTCGGCGCTGTTCCGCGGGATCGAAAACGCGGCCGGCCGCGCAAAGCACTGCTATAGTCGCGTCGCCGCCGCCTGCGGTTCGTGATTCGACGTGAGACGCCAGAAAAAGACGCATTCGGAACCGCGTGTCGAGCGCGCCGGCAGGGGGTTGCACGACGCGCACCTTCGGCGCGAGCGGTTCGCGCCGCTGCCCGAAGAACTCGCCGCACGCTCGGTCGACGACGCCTACGCGATCCAGGCCGAGTTCGTCGGGCTGCGGGCTGCAGAGCGCGGCGCCGTTGTCGGTTACAAAATTGCGCTGACCACCGCCGCGATGCGATCGATGGCCGGCATGCACGACCCGGTCGCCGGCGATCTGCTGGAAAAGAGCCTCCGCCGCGGGCCAGCCCGCGTCGCCTCTGCCGACTACCTCCGGCTGCTGGTCGAATTCGAACTGGCCGTGGAACTGGGCGAGGACCTGCCGGCTGTCCACGCGCCCTATGACCGCGAGCAGGTCGCGAAAGCGGTGTCCGCGGTCATGCCCGCGCTCGAACTCATCGATGACCGCAATGCCGACCTGGACGTCCTGCGCGCGCATCCGTTGATGCTGATCGCGGACAACGCCTGGAACGAGGGCGCGGTGCTCGGCGCCCCGGTGCGCGACTGGCAGCGTTTCGATCTTGCCGCGACGCGCGGCGTCGCGAGCATCGACGGCAAGCCGGTCGGCGAGGGCGTGGGCTCCGACGTGATGGGGCATCCGCTCGATGCCGTCGCCTGGCTCGCCAACAATCTCGCCGCGCGCGGTCTCGGGCTGTGGCGGAGCGATATCGTGATCACCGGCAGCATCGTGACCTCGAAACAGCCGCGCCCGGGCGATCAGATCCGCTTCGACGCGGGCAAGTTCGGCGCCGTCGAACTGACCGTCGACTGAGACACGTCAGAGACCGCGCTTCTTAAGGAATCCGAGCAGGGCCGCGTTGAACGCATCGGGCTGGTCCATGGGGCCGAGATGGCCGCAACCGTCGAGCTGGACCCAGTTCGCGCCCGGAATTTCTCGCGCCATGCGCTGCATCACCCCGGGCGGCGACACCGTGTCGTCGCTTCCCGCCACGAGCAGCGTCGGAACCGTGATGTGCTGCAGGCTCGCACGGCGATCGAAGGTCGGCAGCATCGCGATCGCCTTGCGATAGGTCTCCGGCGGCACCAGCGCCATCACGCGCTCGGCGTGGGCCGCGCCGGCGGCGCCGGAGCGCGAGCCGCGCATGGTCGGCATGATGCGCGCGGCGATTTCAGCCATCGATTCGCCCGCGTCCAGCGGGCGGGTCCGATCGGCGACGAACTCGCGCGCAAAAGTTGCGTCGGCGCCGCCGAACGCTGCGCTGGTGAAGCACAGCGCCAATCCCTTGACGAGCGCGGGATGGCGAATCCAGGTTTCCTGCGCGACGAATCCACCCATGCTGTGACCGACCAGCACCACGGGGCCGTCCTCGAGCGAGACGATGAGGCGCGCGAGTGCCGCAGCGATGCCCTCGAAGTCGTAAGGATCGACGGTCGCGCTATGGCCGTAGCCGGGCTGGTCCCAGGCGTGCGCGCCGAAACCGTGCCCCGCGAAAAACGGCAGCTGGTCGTCCCAACTGTGATGCCCGCCGCCGACACCGTGGAGAAAGACGAGCGAGGTCAACCGGAATCGATCGGCTAGAATGAAGACGCGATGATTGTATTTGACCTCGTTTGCGCGGGCGGCCATCGTTTCGAAGGCTGGTTCGCTTCGGCGCAGGATTTCGTCTCGCAGGGCGAGCGCGGCCTGCTGAGCTGCCCGAACTGCGGCGTGGGGCAGGTCGAGCGCGTGCCCTCGGCGACGCGCTTCAATTCCGGCGCCGTGGAATGCGCGCCGGTCGCGGCGCCGGCGCAACCCGCCGCGCAGAACAGGGACCCGATGGCGATCGCGCAGATCCTTTACGCGCGGCTGGTGGACGAGATGCTGACGAAGTCGGAGGACGTCGGCGACGCGTTCCCGCAGGAAGCGCGGAAGATCCATTACGCGGAGGCGCCGTCGCGGGCGATCCGCGGTCAGGCTTCGGCGGAGGAGCACGCCCAGCTGGTCGACGAAGGCATTTCGGTGGTGCGCATTCCCATGCCGCCGCGGGATTCGTTCAGCTAGTTCAGGCGCTCGACCTTTGGACCACGGCTTAATGGCTAGAATGTGTATTATGTCAAATTATATCCAGTACCCCTCAGCCGTGGATTGAACGGCGCCTACTTCACCGCCCCCGCCCGCCTCAGAAGCGCCGCCACCTCGTCTTGCTTGCGCTCGATCGCGATGCCGAGCGCGGTTTCCCCGTCCGCCCCCTGAATCGTGAAATCCGCGTCGGCGCGTAAAAGCGCCTGAACCGCATCAAGCTTGCCTCCACGCGCCGCCAGCATCAGCGAGGTATACCGGTTCGGTGCCAGAGCGTTGATCTCCGCGCCACGGGAGAGCAAGGCCTGCAGGACCTCGGTCTGCCCATTGAAGGCGGCGTAGTGCAGCGGCGCCCACCCGCCGTGGTTCAGTTCGGCGCCGCTCGCCAGCAGGAGATTGACTACTTCCAGCTTGCCCCCCAGCGCGGCCATCATCAGTGCGCTGTCGCCTTGGGGACTGCGTGCCCTGACGTTGGCCTTCCGCCGGATCAGGGTGCGGGCCATCTCCACGTCGCCGGCGCCTGCCGCCAGCATGATCAGGCTGTACCCCGACGGATCGGCCGTGTCGGGATCCAATCCGCGGTCCAGCAGCGCCTCGGTCGCTTTCGTGTCCCCGGACTCGACCGCACGCAGAATCTCCTGGTAAGACTGCCCTCTGGACGACAGAGGCAACAGCAACAATACAATTAGGACAATAAGATATGATGCTTTAGTGAAGTTATACATCAACTATCGTTCGACCCCAGGGTAGGTGCCAAGCAAGTCGGCGGCGAACAGTCTCGGGTTGAGTGGATGACGGGCCAGCAGCCTCCGGCGCCCGAGTTCCCTCGCGTACCTGAGCCATTCGATCGGCATCGGGTGCGTCTTCGGCCCGGGACCGGTCATCAAGCGCCCACCGTATTTGGACGCTTGTCCAAATCCAAGCAACGCACGATCCAGGGCATGTTTCTGAAGCAGATCCACGAGAGGTTCGAGCGCCTCCCGATCACTTCCAGGTTCGATCGCATCGGGGGTGTTTCGTTCCACCGCCCGCAGCCAGGCGGCGAGTTTTTCGCCCAGTTCGCTCTGGGCAAACTGGATGGCCAGCAGCGGCGCACCGCCGGCGAAGGCCAGCCAGGAGGCGGCGTCCTTGACCCCCTGCGATTCGAGCCATCGGGACGCGCGCGCCCTGCCGGGGACGGCGACCGGAACCTGCACGCAGCGGCTTCGAATCGTCGGCAGGAGGCGCGCCGGGCGATGCGACACGAGGACGAACACGACTTGCGGCGGCGGCTCCTCGAGATTCTTCAGCAGCGCGTTCGCCGTGGGAACGTTCATGTCCTCGGCAGGATGAATCAGCGCAATCCGCCGGCCGCCGCGATGCGATCCCATGTGCACGAAGTCGTTCAACTCGCGAATCTGCTCGATGCGGATCTCGATGCTCGGCTTGCGTTTCGTGCCACCCGAGCCCCCCTCCTCCTCCGCGCCCTCCTCCGAAGCGCTTGTTCGGGCCATCGACTCCGGCTCCACCAAGCGGAAATCCGGATGATTCCCCGCGAGAAACCAGTTGCAGCAGTTACAGCGACCACAGGGCTGGATGTCCGTGCTTCGCGATTCGCAGAGCATGCGCCGGGCGAAGTGCTCTGCGAGCTGCAATTTCCCGACCCCGCGGGGGCCGTGGAGCAAGATTGCGTGGGGCAGCCGTTCGGCCCACGCGACCAGTCTGGCGTAGGCCTCGTCCTGAAGCAAAAAGTCTTTTTCCGTCATAGCTCAAGAAGAATTTCATCAAGTCGTTTCTTGATTTCGGGAATCGCCTGGCTGCCGTCGATGATCCTCACGCGTCCCGGGTGCCCTGCGGCCAGGTCGAGATAGGTCTGGCGCACACGTTCGAAAAACGCCCGATCCTCGCCCTCAAAGCGGTCCGCGGGCCGTCCGGCGCGCGCCAGGCGGGCTCGGGTGACCTCGTAGGGGCAATCGAAGACCAGGGTCAGGTCGGGTTCGACGTCTCGATGGACCATTTCGGCGAGGCGCAGGATCGCGCCCCGCGAAACGCCCTTGCCGCCGCCCTGATAGGCGCGCGTGGCGTCCGTGAACCGGTCGCAGACTACGGAGGCGCCGCGTTCGAGCGCCGGGCGAATGACGCGCGCAACGTGGTCTGCGCGGGCCGCGAACATCAGCAGCGTCTCGGGAAACGGATCCACGGGTTCGGTCAGCAGCAGCGACCGCAGCCGCTCCGCGAGCGGCGTTCCGCCGGGCTCGCGCGTCACGACGACTTCGCCGCCTCGCGCGCGCAGCCTCTCGGCAATGCCCTCGACGTGAGTCGACTTGCCGGCACCGTCGACGCCCTCGAGCGTAACGAAAAAACCCCTGCCCTCAGCGCGCGCCATTCAACTGGTATTTTCGCACGGCGCGATTGTGCTCATCGAGCGTGCGGGAGAACGCGCTCGTGCCATCGCCACGCGCGACGTAATAGAAGGCGTCCGTCTTCGCCGGATGAAGCGCAGCGCGCAACGACGCCAGCCCGACAAGCGCGATCGGCGTCGGCGGCAGTCCGGCACGCGTATAGGTGTTGTACGGACCGTCGCTGAGCAGGTGGATCTTCCGGAGATTGCCGTCGAACTGCGACCCCAGTCCGTAAATCACGCTCGGATCGACCTGCAGCAGCATTCCGGTTCGCAGCCGGTTGACCAGCACGCCGGCGATCCGGTCGCGTTCGGCGGCCTGCCCGGTCTCCTTTTCCACGATCGAAGCCATGATGAGCGCCTCGTAGGGACTGCGATACGGCAGCCCGGGTTCGCGGCCCTGCCACTCGCGCTCCAGGTGCCTTTGCATCGCCGTGCGCGCGCGGCGCAGGATGCGAAGGTCGCTGCTTCCCTTCGAAAAGAGGTAGGTGTCCGGAAAGAAAAGCCCTTCGGCGCGCGCCTCGGCGACACCGAGCTGCTTGAGGAGGTCGGTCTCGGGCAGTTCCGCGGCGTCGTGGCGCACGCCCGGATGGCCGTCGAGCGCGGCGCGCATCTGGGCGAAAGTCCAGCCCTCGATCACCTTGAGTTCAGCCTGCAGGACGTCGCCGCGAGTCAGTTTGTCGAGCAGTTCCAGGGGCGTGGACGCGGCGCTCAGCTCGTAGCTTCCAGCCTTGATGTCACCCGCGCGTCCAAGGGCGCGCGCGAGCAGCTCGAAGCGCCAGGCGCCGACTCCGATTCCCGCGTCCTCGATGCGCTGCGCCGCCGCACGAAAACGAACCCCTTGAGCCAGCTCGAATTCCGCCGGAAGCGCGCGCGTCGCGACGGGGCTGCCGACATACCAGAGGACGTAGGCGGCGCCTGCCAGCGCGACGAGCAGCGTCGTCGCGAACAAGAGTTTGAGGATGCGAAGCAAGGCGAATCGGTAAAATGCGGAGTTTACGATGGACGACGAGCCCAGGGTCTTCACGGCGGCACTGACTGATTACGGCAGCATTGCCGTTTCGGGCGCCGATGCGCGCGCATTTCTGCACGCCCAGTTGACGAACGACATCTCGGGTCAGACGGCGCAGCAGGCCCGCCGCGCCGGCTGGTGTTCGCCGAAAGGTCGGCTGCTCGCGAGTTTCCTCGTCGTGCCGCGCGGCGAGGAATTCCTGCTGCAGGTCGCGCGCGACCTGGTGTCGGTGGTGCTGAAGCGGCTGCGCATGTTCGTGCTGCGCTCACGGGTGATCTTGACCGACGCGAGCGACGAGTGGGCGCAGTACGGCGTCTGGGGCGCCGGGGCCGCGCACGCGCTCGATGCGCTGGGCGTGTCCGCACCGCAAGCGGATCTCGAAGTGAATTCCTCGGGCGAACTGATCGCGGTTCGAATTGCGCCCGCGCACCACCTGCTGCTGGCCGGTGGCGCGCAGCGCGCACGCATCGCTGCGGCGCTGCCGGCGGGCGACGCATCGGACTGGGCGCTCGAAGAAATCCGCGCCGGGTTGCCGCGCGTCGTCCTCGCCACGCAGGATCTGTTCCTGCCGCAGATGGTGAATCTCGAATTGATCGGTGGCGTCGATTTTCACAAGGGCTGCTACCCGGGGCAGGAAATCGTGGCGCGCACGCAGTACCGGGGGCAGCTCAAGCGCCGCATGGTGAGGCTGCGCTCGCCGCAGCCGTTGCAGCCCGGGCAGGACCTCTACGCCGACGACGGGTCCGGCCAGCCGAGCGGAACCGTGGTCAACGCGGCCGGCAGCGAGGCGCTCGCCGTTCTCGCAATCGCCACGCTGGAGGCCGATGCCGCGGTGCGCGCGGAGCCCGGCGGCGCGGTGCTCGAGATTCTTCCTCCGACCCGCTCCGGGTGACGCACTACTACGTCTATTACCGGATCGATCCGGCGCGCGTGGAGGCAACGCGCGGCGCCGTCGAGGAGATTTTCGCGGCAATCGAACGCGGCACCGGAGTGCGCGGTCGCTGGATGCGCCGGCGCGACGATCCGGGGACCTTCATGGAGGTTTACGAAAACGTAGCGGATGAAGGCGCATTCGAGAACGCGCTCGCACGCGCGACGGCGCAGTTCGGCGTCGAACGCAGCACCGAGCGCTTCGTATGTGCCTGATCCTGGTCGCCTGGCGAACCGACGCGAAGAATTCTTTCGTAGTCGCAGCGAATCGCGACGAGATCCACGCGCGCGCGAGCACGGCAGCCGCGTTCTGGAACGACGATCGCCGGGTGCTCGCCGGTCGCGACCTCGAAGCGGGCGGAACCTGGCTCGGCGTCACGCGAAGCGGGCGCTTTGCCGCCGTCACCAATGTTCGCGGCGGACACGACCCGAACGCCCGCGAATCGCGTGGGTTGCTGACGAAGCAGTTTCTGCAGAGCACGGTCGCGCCGCGCGACTACGTCGAAGCCATTGCAGCGCGTGGCGCGGTGCATAGCGGTTACAACCTGCTCGTCGCCGACGCGGACGAGCTGTGGTGGCACTCGAACCGCAGCGGCGCGCCGCGGCAGCTGGAAGCCGGCGTCTATGGCCTGGGCAACGAATCGCTCGACAGCGGCGACGTCGCCGCGGCGAAACGGCGGTTTTCGGAGGCGCTTTCGCCTGCGCCGGCGACCGAAGCGCTGCAGACCGCGCTCGCTCCGTCGCGCCTGGTCAACGGCGTGTACGGAACGCGCTGCTCCAGTACCGTCGTCGCCACCGCCGGCCGCCTGCGGTTCTCGGAAAGATCGTTCGACGCCCTGGGCGCGGAACACTCGACCGTGCACTTTGATTTCGCCCTCGCCGTGGGGGGCGTGGGTTAGCGCGGCCTACGCGATGCTGCGGAAATCACGACCCGGGCGTGAATTCGGGGTTCCCATGATCTGCCGAGTTGGCGCGGTACCGCTGCGCCAGCTCGGCAGACCGATGAACGTCAATACCGCTCCAGCGGCCGAACCGCGAACATTCCTGTCCGCCTAGTCAGAGCGTCCGTCGCATCAGTTGGTGCGGAATCTCCGCGTCGAGATAGATTTCGCCCTCTGCGACGAAACCGTGCCGCCGATAGAACTCGAGCGCGTGCGTCTGCGCCGAAAGCACGACTTCGAGATCCCCGCGTTCGCGCGCGGCGACCACGAGGCGCTCGAGGATCTCGCCGCCGACGCCCTGCCCGCGCCAGGCCTTCAATACCGCCATGCGGCCGATGTGTCCGTCGGGCAGAAGTCGCCCGGTGCCCACCGCGGCCGCATCGCCGTCGCGAGCGAGCGCATGCACGCATTGCGGATCGAATTCGTCCAGTTCCATCGCCAGCGGAACGCGCTGCTCCTCGACGAACACCTCGTAGCGGATGCGCGTCGCCGCTTCGCGCACGTCGTTCCAGGCCCCGAGCGATATTCGGATCATGGCGCAAAAGTATAATCGCCGGTCATGAGAAGCCTCTGGAGCGACGCCGAGGCCGCGGGGTATCGCGGCCCGCTCGGGCCGCGCGTCTACACTTCGCGCCTGCTCGGCCGCGAGAAATCGCTCGTGCTGCACGGCGGCGGCAATACGTCGGTCAAGCTTCACGAGGCGAATCTGTTCGGCGAAACCCGCGAAGTGCTGTACGTCAAGGGCAGCGGCTGGGATCTGGAGACGATCGAAGCCGGGGGATTTGCGCCGGTGCAACTCGATTACGTGCGGCGCCTGGCGGAACTGCCGTTGCTCAGCGACGCGCAGATGGTAAGCGAACTCGCGACGCATACCCTGCGCACCGACGCGCCCGCGGCGTCGGTCGAGACGCTGCTGCACGCGATCCTGCCGCAGGCCTACGTCGATCACACACACGCGGACGCCCTGCTTTCGGTGAGCAACGCGCCGAACGGCGAGGAACGGGTGCGCGAGATTTATGCCGACCGCGTCGTGATCGTCCCGTACGTCATGCCGGGATTCGATCTCGCGGCGCGCTGCGCCCGCGAGCTTGCGCAGCAGGCGGGCGCACGGACGATCGGCATGGTGCTCATGCGGCACGGCCTGTTTTCGTTCGGCGCAAGCGCGCGCGAGTCGTACGAGCGCATGATCGAACTGGTGAGCCTGGCCGAACGTTACCTCGACTCGAAGGGCGCGTGGCGGCTGCCGTCGGCCGAACCGCCGCAGCCCGAAGTCCAGCGAACCGAACTCGCTGCGCTGCGCAAGGCGATCAGCGATTGCGCCGGCGCGCCGATGATCCTGCGCAACAACCGCTCCGGGAGATTCCTCGGATTCGCGCAACGCGCCGACCTCGAGCGGGTGTCGCAGCGCGGTCCGGCGACTCCGGATCACGTCATCCGCACCAAGGCGACGCCCATGCTGGGGCGGGATGCCGCCGGCTTTGCGCGCCGCTACCGCGACTATTTCGAGCGCAACGCGCCGTTCGCCCGCGAACCGAAGTCCATGCTCGACCCGGCGCCCCGCATGGTGCTCGATCCCGCGCTCGGTTTCGCAGCGGTCGGTCGAAGCGCGAAGGATGCCCGCATCGTCGAGGATCTCTACGACCACACCATCGACGTGGTGCTGCGCGCCGAGGCGCTCGGCGGCTGGAGCGCGGTCTCCGAGCGCGACCTGTTCGACGTCGAATACTGGGACCTCGAGCAGGCGAAACTGAAGCGCGCCGGTGCGCCGCCCGCGTTCGCCGGCGAGGTGGCGATCGTCACCGGCGCGGCCTCGGGCATCGGGCGGGCGTGCGTCGAATCGTTTTTTGGTCGCGGCGCGGCGGTGGTCGCGCTCGATCGCGATCCAGCCATCGGCACGATCTGGAAACGACCCGATGTGCTCGCGATGACCTGCGACCTGACGGATATGGAACGCACCGAGGCGGCCCTCGATCTCGCGGTTCGCGAGTTCGGCGGCGCCGACATGCTCGTTCTCAATGCAGGTGTATTTCCCGCGTCCGCGCCGCTCGAGAGCACGACGCTCGAAGCCTGGCGCAGCGCGATGAGCGTCAACGTGGACGCCAACCTGCGCCTCCTCCAGTCGTGCCATCCTCTGCTCAAACTCGCGCCGCGCGGCGGGCGCGTCGTCGTGATCGGTTCGCGCAACGTCGCGGCGCCCGGGCGCGGGGCGGCGGCCTACTCCGCATCGAAAGCTGCGCTGAACCAGCTCGCGCGAATCGCGGCGCTCGAGTGGGCGAGGGACGCGATCCGGGTCAATTCGATTCATCCCGACGCCGTGTACGACACGGGCCTGTGGACGCCGGAGCTGCTCGAAGCGCGAGCGATGGCCTACGGACTGAGCGTCGAGCAGTACAAGCAGCGCAATCTCCTTCGAACCGAGGTGGCTTCGCGCGACGTCGCCGAACTGGCGGCCGAGCTGTGCGGGCCGTTGTTCGCAAAGTGCACAGGCGTGCAGGTTCCGTTGGACGGCGGCCACGAAGGACTCGTCTGAAATGAAGATCGAGCCGCTTCGGTGGCGAGGCGATGCGCTCGAGTTGCTCGACCAGCGCCGGCTTCCCGAGCAGATGGTTTACCTGCGCTGCGCGAGCGCGGAGGCGGTGGCTGCGGCGATCCGCGACATGGTGGTGCGCGGCGCGCCCGCGATCGGATGCGCGGCGGCGTTCGGCGTCGTTCTCGGCCGCGGTGCGGAATCCGCGTACGAGGCGCTTGCGAAAAGCCGTCCCACTGCGGTCAACCTGTTCTGGGCGCTGGAGCGGATGCGCGGCGCGCGCGATCTCGAAGCCGAGGCAATTGCCATCCTCGCCGAAGACATCGCCACCAATCGCGCCATCGGCGCGCACGGCGCGGCGCTGATTCCGGAGGGCGCGCGAATCCTCACGCACTGCAATGCGGGCGCGCTTGCGACCGCCGGATACGGCACCGCGCTGGGCGTGGTTCGCGCCGCGCACGAGGCCGGTCGGCGAATCTCGGTGATCGCGAGCGAGACGCGACCCTACCTGCAGGGTGCGCGGCTCACGACCTGGGAACTGCAGCAGGAGAACATTCCCGCGACGCTCATCACCGACGGCATGGCCGGCCACCTCATGAGCCGCGGCGAGATCGACCTCGTGATCGTGGGCGCAGACCGGATCGCGGCCAACGGCGACGTCGCAAACAAGATCGGCACCTACACGCTCGCGGTTCTCGCGCGCCGGCACGAGTTGCCCTTCTACGTTGCCGCGCCGGTGTCCACCTTCGATCCGAACATTCCCGACGGCTCGTTGATCCCGATCGAGGAGCGACACGCCGAGGAAGTGACCGGCTTTCGCGGAGCACGCTGGGCGCCACCCGGAATCGCGGTGCGCAATCCCGCGTTCGACGTCACACCGGCGGAACTCGTCTCGGCGATCGTCTGCGAGAAGGGGATCGTGCCACGACCCGACGCGGCCGGGCTGCGCGCGCTGCTGCGGTCCTGAGCTCGAACGGCAAACCGCCCCGGAGTTGCCGGACGCTCGTCCAATGCGTACACTATAGGTGTATACATTGGAGATCTCGAATGGACGTCGGTACCCGAGAACTGCGCGAGCGCCTCAGCGACCTGCTCGATCGCGTCGCGCGCGGCGAGAAAATCGTGGTGCGCCGGCGCGGCCGTCCCGCCGCCGTGCTGGTTCCGGTGGAGCATCGCGGCCGCGGGCTACCCAGCCTCGCGGAATTCCGCGCCCGCCTGCGACTGCGCGGCCGTCCGATGAGTGCCGAAGTCATTGCCGCACGCGAGGACGAGCGCGCCTGAATCAATACCTCGACACCTCGGTACTCGCACCCTATTACGTTCCGGAACCGCTCAGCGAGCGGGTCGAGCGCCTGCTGATGCGCGCGCCACAGCTCGTGATCTCGGCGCTCGTAGAAGTCGAATTTGCGTCCGCCCTCGGACGCCGCGTACGCGTCGGTGATTTGAACGCTGCCTCCGCTCGGGCCGCGCTGACCCAATTCCACGCCCATCAATCCGAAGGGTTCTACCGCCTGATTCCGATCGAGCGCTCGCACTTCGATCGCGCGCGGCGCTGGATCGAAACTCTGAGAACGCCGCTGCGCACGCTCGACGCGCTGCATCTCGCGTTGGCGGCCGATAGCGGCAGCGTCTTGATCACGGCCGACGTCCGGCTTGCGCGCGCCGCGAGCAGCCTTCGGGTCCGTCGGCGCCTGTTGCGCGCCTGACCTGCCGGACCGGTCAGCCAATCGTCACTTCCGCGTAGACGGGCACCCGGTCGAACAGCTCGATGATCTCCGCGTCGCGCATGCGGATGCAGCCGATCGACCCGGGCCTGCCCATCTCCGCGGAATCCGGCGTGCCGTGGATGTAAATGTAGCGGCGCATCGTGTCGACGTCGCCAAGGCGGTTGAGGCCCGGCTCGCGGCCGGATAGCCAAAGGATGCGAGTCAGGATCCAGTCGCGTCCCGGAAAGCGTGCGTGCAGATCGGGGGTCCAGATTTCGCCGGTCGGACGGCGGCGCACGAACACCGCGCCCGATGGCGCGCCCGCGCCGATCTTGGCGCGCACGATGTGCCGGCCGAGCGGCGTGCAGTAGCTGCCGTTCTTCGCTCCGGCGCCAAATTTCGAAGTCGACACAGAGTAGCGCTTCAACTCGCACTCATCGTCGAGCACGCAAAGCGACTGCTGCGCGAGATCGATGCGGAGGCGAATCATCGGCGGGCGGCGAAGAACGCCTTGAGCAGCGCGCCGCATTCTTCGGCGAGCAGGCCGCCCTCCACCACCGCGTGATGGTTGAGCGGTGAAGAAAATAGATCGAGCACGCTGCCCGCGACCCCCGTCTTCGGGTCGTGCGCGCCGAACACGACGCGCGAGATTCGCGCATGGAACATCGCGCCGGTGCACATGAGACAGGGCTCGAGCGTCACGTAGAGCGTCGCGCCGGAAAGGCGGTAGTTGCCCACCGTGCTGCAGGCGGCGCGGATCGCTTCGGTTTCCGCATGGGAGGTCGCATCTGCGGCCGCGAGCGGCCGGTTCCAGCCTTCGCCGACGATCCGGCGCTCGTGCACGACCACTGCGCCGACCGGAACTTCGCCCGCGTCGCCGGCGCGTTGCGCCAGTTCGATCGCGCGGCGCATGAAAACCTCGTCGTTCAAGTCCGCGCGCGACATTCAGCGCACGCCACGCCGGAACCGATAGCCCTTGTAGGTCATCACCATGCCGTCGGGCGTGATCTGCTCGAGCTTGAGGTCCGGTGACACCGAGCCGCCCTCACGCAGCAGGAGATCGTTGATTCCGACGAGGCGCTCCTTGGGAACGGGCGAGTAGGCATGGACCGTGATCTGCAGTTTCGGGATTTCCACCTGAACCTCGACGGGCAGGTCCGAAAATCTCACGATCGGTTGCTCGGGCGGTGCTTTGCCGGGACGGGAATCGGCCGTCCCACCGGCAGGCGATTTCGCGGGTGACTTGGGTGCCGGCGCTACGGTTTCGCGCGAACTTCTGCTGGGTCGTGCCTTGACCACGGCTTCAACCTCAGCGCCGGCCTCTGTCTTTTCGACCGGTTTCGCGACTGGCGCCGGCGCAACCGCAGCCCGAGAGGCAGGGGGGGGGTTCTGCACCGGCGCGGCCGGTTGCTGCACCCCATCGGCGGGTGCTGCAGCCACGACCGGAGCAGATGGGGGGGTGTTTGCGGGAGGCGCGGCGAGCGGCGCCGATGCCGGCGCAGGCGCGTGCCGCGCACTTTTCCAGGGCTGCAGCGATCCGATCAGGACCCCTGCGACGAGCAAAGCGCCGCCGAGCATCCAATAGGACATCGATTTTCGCCGTGGCGGCGCAAGCGTCGCTGCTTGCGGAGTCAGCAGGGTCGGCGTCGCTCCGCGGCGCCGCTGCTCGTCGGACTTCCGGAGTGCATCGAGGATGTAGGACATCCCCCTACTCCCCGGGTCCGCGCAGCAGCCTGGGCGCTGAAGAATCGTTCACGCCGCTCAGCCGCATCAGCGTCTGCGGTCCCACGATCCCGTCGGGAATCAGTCCTTTCGAAAACTGGAACTGCCTCACTTGCTTTTCCATCGCGTCGTCGAATCCGGTTCCCGTAGCGGGAACGGCCTGCCTGCCCTGCCAGACTGCAAGCTGCCCGGCCAGCCAGGCCACGGCGGGTCCGGTCTGACCGGGCTTGATGCTCTCGCGCGCCTCCGGCGGCGCGCGCCACAGCGCGGTGAAATGTCCCGACCATTGGGCGGCGAGCGCGGCAAGCGCGACCGGGCGCGCCTCGCCGCCGAGATCGAGCGTCGCCGACCGTGCGTCGAGCTGCAACAGCGTCGCGAAGAATTCCTGTCCGTCGGCAGCGCGCAGCGCGAGGATCGCGGGCCGGTTCATCTCGCGCAATTCGTCCATTCCGCCGCGAGCGCTACGGCAGCGCAGGCCGAGGGTTTCCGCCTGCCGGCAGAGGTCCCCGCCTTCGTAGTTTGCGCCCCAGGCCTTCAGCAGCGCCGCTTGCGCGAGCGCACGGCTGCGGGCGCGCGGTTCGCGCTCCGGCCACTCGATCGCCTGTGCCAGGCTGGGCACGGGCTTGTCCTGCTGCAGATTCTTCGACGAGTTCGAGGGCGCGGACGTGGCTGCGGATTTCGCGCCCACGGCAGGCGCGGACTTCGAGACCTCTTGCAGATCCTGCTGATAGACCGCGACGGCCATCGCACCACCCGCGACCAGCACCAGAACGGCGATCAACGCGTGCCGCATCCGAGGCGTCGGGCTCGCTTTCCTGCCGAACACTTCGCTCGCCGCCGTGTCGAGCGTCGCGCGATCGACTCGCTCCTTGCCTTGCACGTAAGCGCCGAGCAGAGCCCGATCGCACAGCACGTTGATTACGCGCGGAACGCCCTTGCTCAGGCGGTACAGCCGTCCCATGACCGAATCGGGAAACAGTTGCCGTTCCGCACCCGCAACCTGGAGGCGATGCCGCACGTACGCGGCGACGTCGGGCCGGCTCAACGGGCCGAGGTGATAACGCGCGACGATTCGCTGCGCCAGCTGTCGCATCGACGGACGCTCGAGCATCGCCAGGAGTTCGGGCTGTCCGAGCAGGATGATCTGAAGCAGCTTGCGCTGGTTGGTCTCCAGATTGGTGAGCAGGCGCATCTGCTCCAGCACTTCGGCCGAAAGATTCTGCGCCTCGTCGATAATCAGCACGGTGTGCCGGCCGCGCGAATTCGCGTCGAGCAGGTGCGCGTTGATGCAGTCCACGAACACCTTGATGCTGGTCGTGCCCGGCGGGCACGCAATGCCGAGTTCAGCGCAGACGGTCTGGAGCAGTTCCTCGACCGTCAGCTTCGGATTGAAGACGTAGGCGACGTCGCAGGTCGCGGGAACCTGCTCCAGCAGGCAGCGGCAGACCGTGGTCTTGCCCGCACCGACCTCTCCGGTCAGCAGCACGAATCCGCCGTCGCCGTTGACGCCGTAGAGCAGGTGCGCGAGCGCTTCCTGGTGACTGCGCGTCATGTACAGGTAACGCGGATCCGGCGCGATCGAGAACGGCGCCTCGGCAAAACCGAAATAGCTCAGGTACATGGACGACTACAGTCGATCGGCCGCGAGGCAGTCATTATAGGAGCCGGGTCTGCAAGGCCATCCCGGCGGGCGCAGGAATCACGCCGAAAGCCCGTGAATTCCCCGCCCGGATGAGGACCGGCCCGCGACGTCGCGCAGCGTATCCAGGGTTCGACGTATCCAAAGTCAAATGAACCCCCGCCCAGCATCCGTTAATGTGGACTGCATTTGACCTACCTCAAGCGACCTGCAGTCCGGCCTTTGTATGTTCTGCACAGTCCTTTATGTTCCATTCAAGTCAAAGCGTTCGGAGCGGTGGCCAAAGTGCAGAGAGAGGGTAGTGCTTGAGCACCCGTGGCTTCCCGGCTGGCCTTGTCGTCGATGGCGCGATCTCGTTCCTGGTTGCGCCGAACCCACTGATCATTCCTACGGAAAAATAACGATGAAATCCACTCTGGTTCGTGCGGGTCTCGTGGCGTTGATGGTTGGCGCAATCGCGGGTTGCGGTGGTGGTGGGGGTGGGGGAGGAGCGCCGGCACCGGCGCCAGCGCCAGCGCCAGCACCGGCTGCTCCGGCCGTCGCTCCGGCGCCGGCTCCGACGGGCACCGCGCCGATCAACGTCGGGACGCTCTCGGCAGACCAGTTCGCGGCGCTCGCGCCGCAGGTTGCGGTCGGCGGAGCGCTCGTCGCAAGCCCGCCGCAGATCAGTTTCTCGCTGGCTGACGCCAACGGCAACCCGATCATCGGGTTTGGCGGCAAAAGCACTCGAGCCACGGATCCGAACGGCTACCGTTACAACAACGTGTCGTTCGCGATTGCCAAGCTGATCCCGGGAACGGCAACGACCGGTGCGGGCTCCACGCGCAGCCGCTGGGTCAGCTACATGGTCGTTACCACGACCAAGGACGCGACGACCGGAGCGCTCACGCAGACCCCGGGCCGTCCAGGCACCGAGAGCATCGGTGAGCTGGTGGACAACGGCAACGGCACGTACGTCTACAAGTTCTATCGCGACATCTCGCAGGTCGCGCAACTGGTCGCCGATTCGACCACGACCTCGACCAAGGCGGATCTCGGCGATCTGGCGTACGACGCGAACGCGGTGCACCGCATGACGATCCAGATTTCGGGCAACGCACCGGGCACCAGCACGAACACCCCGACCGGAGCGGATTCCGGCGTCACGGGCGTTCCGATGAAGAACCCCGTCAACGTCGTGTTTGACTTCATTCCTGCGACCGGCAAAGCGGTTGCAGCCGGCGACCCGTCGCGCGACGTCGTGGCCACGGCCAACTGCAACGAATGCCATAACAAACTGAACGCGCTCGGCTTCCACGGCAGCGCCCGCTATGAAACCAAGTACTGCGTGGTCTGCCACACCGAGCAGCGCAAGTTCGGCCGCGCCAACTCCACGTCGACGGTCGACGCGACGACCAAAGAAGTCAAGCTGAGCGGCAGCACCTACCGCCTGGGTGCGGGGAATGCCAGCGACACGCTCAGTAACGGCGACACCGGAGGCGAGGCGATTGGAAATTTCCCGAACTACATCCACAAGATCCACAACGGGTTTTCGCTGACCAAGACCGGCTACAACTTTGCCAACGTCAAGTTCAACGAAATCGGCTTCTCGCTGCTCGATGAAGGCCAGAGGATGTGCGCCAAGTGCCACAAGAACTCGGCCCAGGCCGAGAACTGGAACGCGCTGCCGAGCAAACTCGCTTGCGGCGCCTGCCACGACGGCATCAACTTCACGATCGGAAAGGGTACAACGCTTGCCAATGCGGCTGCGGCCGTTAGCGTGGGCGATGTGATTACGCCAAGCAATCACGGCGGCGGCGCGATCGAGAACGAAGCGGCCTGCGCCATCTGCCATACGTCGAGTGCGATCAAGACGGTGCACCAGCTGGTGAACAAGACCACGCACAACCCGACCATCGAGGCGGGCTTGGTGCACTTCACCTACGAAATCGCCTCGGCGACCGTCGATGCGGCCAACGCCCTGACGGTGAAGTTCAGGATCCTGGGTGCGACCGCTCCCTCGGCTACCGCGACACCCGTGGTTTTCAACACGAGTGGAACGACGCTGCTGACTGGCTTCACGGGTGGACCGAGCTTCCTGCTGCCCTACGCCATGACGCAGGACGGCGTCACCAACCCGGCCGACTGGAACAACCTGGGCCGGGCCAACGGACAGCCGCAAAGCGTCTCGCTTGCGAGCGTGATCACCTCGCTCGGTACCCCGGACGCGAGCGGCTACTACACCTATACCCGTGCTAGCGCGTATCCAGCGGGCGCGAAGATGCGGGCGGTGGCCCTGCAGGGCTACTTCACCCAAGTCTCGCCGGCTGCAGCACGGCACGCCATCTCGGTCGTCAAGGGTGTCACGGGTGATGCGCAACGCCGCGAAGTCGTCGCCGGTGCCAAGTGCGCGAACTGCCACGAGTGGCTCGAGCTGCACGGCGGCAACCGCACGCTGGGGCAAGAGACGACGGGCGTCGTCGTGTGCGTCGCCTGCCACAACCCGACCATCAGCACGAGCGGCCGCCAGATCACGCTCACCCAGTTGGACACCAACTTCATCACTCGGTCCAAGTGGAAGACCTATGCTGATCTGCTGACGCGCCCGTCATGGACGGCTTTCGTCACGGCCTGGAACGCCAAGGACGCGAACGCCAGTCTTCAGCTTCCCGTGACGAGCAACAACTTCAAGGACCTCGTCCACGGGATCCATGCCGGCAAGGATCGCACCACTCCGCTGGCGGATGCGCGGTTCTTCTCCAATACCCTCACCTTGCTCGATTTCACCAAAGTCGGGTTCCCGGGGATTCTGAAGAGCTGCGAAACCTGCCACAACGCGGGTACCTATGGGGCGCCAGTCGCCAACACGCTCGCGTCCACCTACGAGGCGAACAACGGCACGCTCGCTTCGCCGGCAGACGTTACAGCGGCTCATAGCACGGTGCCCAACACGAATGACCGGATAACGACGCCGTACGCGGCCGCTTGCGTCAGCTGCCATGATTCGTCGGTGGCCCAGGCGCACATGGGCGGAATCCAGGGCGTCGGCGGCAACGGCGGCCAGATCAAAGTGCTTCGCAGCGCAATGGTCACGCCACCGGGGGCTGCTGAAACCTGCGCCCTCTGCCACGGTCCGGGCGGGATCGTCGACGTAGCCAAAGTTCATAGCAAGTAGGCAACCGCAAGCTTTGAAGCACCGGCCCGGATGCGGAGTCGCATCCGGGCCTTTTTTTGCCACCCAGCGCTTCCATTAACATCGGCAACATCCGGCAACCAAGCCGTGGACAGGAACTCATGAAGATCGATTCGCTCCGAACCGCAGCATTTGCATTGGCTCTGGCACTGTCGAGCAGCCCTTCCCTCGCGCAGGACAAACCGAAAGCGACCGCGGAACCCGGCGCCAAATCCGCGAAAATGCCGAGCAAGCCCGCGGCACCGGTGAAACCCGTAGACCTCAACAGCGCCGGCAAGGCGGAGCTGAAGCGGCTTCCGGGAATCGGCGACGCCGAAGCCGACAGGATCATCGCCGCCCGCCCGTTCCGCACCAAGGCGGAACTGGTCACCCGCAACCTGATCGCCGACCACCAGTACCCGGAACTCCGGCGGCTGGTTGAGGTGAGGAATCCGCCAATGCCGAAGCTGAAAGGCGCCGGCAGCTGACGTCGATGGCTGGCGCGACCGATGCGCGCGAGACGCAGGCCTTACGGAATGATGCGGGAAGTCCCGTAGAATTCAGATCGCTAATTGGAGAGGCGGTTTGGCGGGCATCCGGCTCGCACAAACCGTCCGCGGAAAACTGATGGTCATGGACGAAGAGCGCAAATCACATCGGCGATGGCTCAACCTGGCGGCGTCCTGCACATTGGCCGTGCTCCTCGCCGGCTGCGGTGGAGGCGGCGGAGGTGGCGGCGGCGCGGGCACGCCAGCCGCACCGGCGGTCCCCGGTCCTTCGGGCGAACTCAGCATCACCGTCAGTTCGGTGACGATCGGCAGTCCGCCCGTGGTCAAGTTCCGGGTCGCAGACCAGGCGGGCGCAGGAATTCCCGGGCTCGGAGCCGCGGACCTTCGATTCAACATCGCGAAGCTGATGCCCGGATCGAACGGCGAGCCGAGCCGCTGGCAGAACTACATCAATCGTTCGGTCAACGGCGCGGTGGAGGGCAGCCAGGAGCGCTCGGGGGCGGGCTTCGCGTTCGGCACGCTGACGAGCCACGGTGACGGCACCTACACCTACACGTTCGCGACCGACATTACGAGCGCGACCGCGAATCCCTGCCCCGCACCCTGCACCGACGCGGACGGCCGTGCGCTCGACATCCGCTACCAGCCGTCGCTCACGCACCGCGTGGGCATTCAGCAGGCCAATAGCGCCTATGCGCGGGCCTCCGGCGTTCACGACTTCGTTCCCGCGGGCGGTGCGGTCGCGACGCGCGACGTCGTGCTCACCGCCACCTGCAACCAGTGCCACGAGCAGGTCGCGGCGCACGGCACGCGTGTCGATACGAAGCTCTGCGTCACCTGCCACAACCCGGGGTCCTGGGTCGCGGGAACTCCGAACACGAGCGTCGATTTCCGCGTGATGATTCACCGCATCCACTACAACAACGGCGGCGCGGCGCTACCGAGCGTGCTTGCGGGTACGCCCTATCTCATCGGCACCGCGGATTTCTCGAAGGTCGTATTTACGCAGGATGCACGCAACTGCGCACGATGCCACGACGGCGCGCTGAGTGCGCAAGGCGACAACTGGAAGAACCAGCCGAGCGCGGAGGCCTGCGGTTCCTGCCACGACAACGTCTATTTCGGCGTCAAGGCCGACGCGGCGAAGCCGTATCAGACCCAGGCGCATTCGGGGGGCGTCGCGACCGACAACAGCGCCTGCGTCCTGTGCCACGGGCCCGGCCGCGTCGCCGACGTTTCGGTAAAGCACGATTTCCCTGCCCGCCTCAAGGCGGCAGCGGGCAAATTCAAATTCAACATCCTCGGCGCTGCGCCGACCACACCGGGCGGCGCACCCGTGATCACGTTCTCGGTGACCGATCCGACCAACGGCGACAAGCCCTACGACATCAAGACCGATCCCGCGTTTACGGCCGGCGGCGCGAGCACGCTGACGGTGAAGCTCGGTTGGACCAAGGCAGGTGTTGCCGACATCGGCAACGACGGCAGCGGCCAGAACCATGGCCAGCCAGCGAGCATCAACGCGCTTACCGCATCCATGGCGGGCGCCACGGCTGGCACTTATGCGGTGACTTCTCCGGTCGCTGTTCCGGCCGGACAGACCGGCACCATGCGGGTCATGATGGACGGACACCCGGCGGGCGATGTCACGAAGGCCGGAACGTTCAGCGATCGACTGCCCGTGAAGAGCGCGTTCCGCGATTTCGCGATCACCGGAACCGCGGTGGCGCGGCGGCAGGTCGTGGACATCGCCAAATGCAACGTCTGCCACGACGTCGTCAGCCTGCACGGCGCGAACCGCAACGACGAGTCCCAGGTGTGCGCGGTGTGCCACAACCCCAACGCGACCGACAAGGGACGCCGCACGGGCATCGGCGTCGACGGCAAGACCGAAGAGGCGGTCGATTTCAAGACCATGATCCACGCCATACACGCAGGCCAGAGCAGCAACGGCGGGTTCCGCGAAAAAGGCATCGTGGTCTACGGTTTCGGCGGCAGCGTGAACGATTTCGGCAAGGTCGTGTTCCCGGGCAAGCTGAACAACTGCACCGCCTGCCATGCCGGCACGAGCTATCAATTGACGGGCCTGTGGGACCTGCCCACGGCAAGCGGCGTGCTGGGAACGACGACGAATACCGGCGCATCCGCCACCGACGCTGCGGACAATCTCAGGATTTCGCCGGCGGCCGCCGTGTGCTCGTCGTGCCACGACGGCGCCGTAGCGAAGTTGCACATGGAAGCCAATGGGGCCATTTTCTCTGCGACGCAGGCGACGCTCGGCTCCACGGTGCTCGAAATCTGCTCGCTGTGCCACGGCGCCGGACGAACCTTCGACGTCAAGACGGTGCACGGCGTGAAGTGACGAGACGAACAGGCGGATCACGATGAATCTCAAGACCACGCTCGCTGCCCTGCTCCTCGCGTTCTCCGGGTTCGTTCTCGCCGCCGGGCAGACGGACAAGAAGGAGGCGCCTGCGGAGTTCGGCCAGGGCACGAAATACAGCGAGGAAGGCGCCGACACCTGCCTCGTCTGCCACAACGAGGAGTGGGCCTATCCGATCTTCCCCATCTTCAAGACCAAGCACGCCAACCGCGCCGACAAGCGCACGCCGTTCGCCGGCTTGCAATGCGAGGCCTGCCATGGCCCCGGGGCGAAGCACGCGGAAAGCGGCGGCGACCGCAACGCGATCAACAGCCAGAAGGCGAATTCCTGGGTCGCGGTCGGAGAGCGCAACAAGCTGTGCCTCACCTGCCACCAGGGCAACGCCCGCATGGGCTGGCACGGCAGCGCGCACGACGCCAACAACGTCGCCTGCTCGAGCTGCCACAAGGTTCACGCGGAGCGCGATCCGGTCCTCGCAAAGGCGACGCAAGCCGATGCCTGCTTCAAGTGCCACAAACAGCAGCGCGCCGACTTCCAGAAACCGTCCTCGCACCCGGTGCGCTTCGGCAAGCTCGCCTGCAGCGACTGCCACAACGCGCACGGAACAAATGCGAAGGCGATGCTGGTGAAGGCGACCGTGAACCAGACCTGCACGACCTGCCATGCGGAAAAACGCGGCCCGTTCCTCTGGGAACATGCGCCGGTGGCGGATGACTGCACGCTGTGCCACTCGCCGCACGGCACGGTGCGTCCGTCGCTGTTGACGAAGACGCCGCCGCTGCTTTGCCAGCAGTGTCACACGCACGTGCATCCGTCGGTCGCGCGCACCGGAGCCTCCCTGCCCGCCAACGGCGGCGCGGGCGCCGCATTCGTGGTGGCAGGCAGCTGCACCAACTGCCATTCCCAGATCCACGGGTCCAATCACCCGTCCGGCGTGAAGCTGATGCGATAGCGGAGACGAGGACATGAAGACCGTGAAACCCCTCATCCTGTTCGGCCTGTGTTCCATGGTGCCGCCCGTCGCATTCGCCCAGCAGGAAATGCCCGACGTCTCCAAATGGCAGTGCAATCTCTGCAAGTTCGAGCAAGGCGCGAGCGGCTCGATCGAAGCCGGTGCCGGCAACGTCTCGAACGGTTCGGCGAAGTTCGGCGACTACACCGGACTCAACGAAAAGGGCGGCTATTTCATCGGCGAGGCGACGTCCCGCTACCGCGGCGCGGACGGAATGTACTGGAACGTGCGCGCCTCCGACATCGGTCTCGACTCGCGCTCGGCTTCGCTCGAGGGCGGGCGCCAGGGCGCGTATCGGCTATTTCTCGATTCCGACGCGATCCCGCGCTACACCACCGAAACGGCGCGCACGCCGTTTCTCGGGAGCGGCGGCACCGTGCTTGCCCTGCCGGCGGGATTTCCCGCGGCATCGACCGGACTGATGCCGCTTGCGGCCACGCTGCAGCCGGCCGGGCTCGAATCCAAGCGCACGCGGCTCGGCCTGGGCGCCTCGTGGTTGCCGATCGATCATTGGCAGTTCGACGTGGGTTACCGCAGGCATACGAAGGACGGCACGAAGCGCGCGTCCGGCGCGTTCTTCGTGACGGCGGCCCAAATGGTCGAACCGATGAGTTCGGTGACGGACCAGGTGGATATATCCGCCTCCTACTCGCGCGGAAAGCTGCAGGCCCGGTTCGCCTATTACGCTTCGCGCTTCCGCAACGACGTCAATTCGCTGACTTGGCAGAATCCATTCACGATTCCAGCGTTCCCGGGCGCTCTGGCCGGTCAGCTCGCCGCGGCGCCGGACAACCAGTTCCATCAATTCTCGGCTTCCGTGGGTTACCAATTCACGGACCGCACGCGGGCCTCGGCCGATTTCGCATGGGGACGCATGACGCAGGACGACGGCTTCCTAGCGCCGACCCTGAACGCAACGCTGGCGGTGCCGGCGCTGCCCGGCGCTTCGCTGAACGCGCGCGCGAAGACCCTGAACGCGAACGTCCGGGTCAATTCGCGGATCACCGACGATTTGCGCGTCAACGCCTCGTATTCGCGCGACGAGCGCGACAACCAGACGCGGCAGGCGGTCTATCCCTGGGTGACGACCGACCTGTTCCTCGCGCTCCCGAGGACCAACCTGCCTTACAGCTTCGAGCAGGACCGGCTGAAGCTGAGCGCCGATTACCGCATCTCGCCGCTGCTCCGGGCCGCCGCCGGCCTCGATCAGGACTGGCGCAAGTACACCTTCCAGCAATTCCGCAAGACGGACGAGACCGCGGCCTGGGCGAAGGCCAACTGGCGCGCGCTCGAAAACCTCGACCTTTCGCTGAAGCTCGCCGGCAGCGAGCGCCGGAATTCCGGGTATCAGGCCGTCGACCCTGTGATTCCTCCGGAGAACCCGCTACTGAGAATCTACAGCCTGGCGAACCGCTCGCGCGAAACGGTCGCGGTGCGCGCGGACCTCGCTGCGACGGAGGCGATCCAGGTCGGTCTGGGCATCAATACGTCGAAGGACCGGTACAGGGACACGAGCATCGGGCTGACGAACGGCCGCGAGTACAGCCTGAACGGCGACGTCTCGGCGATGCTGACCGAGCAGACGAGCGTGAACCTGTTCGCCAACCACCAGGTGATCCGGTCGTCGCAGGCGGGGAGCCAGGCCTTCGCCAACCCGGACTGGAGCGCGGAAAATCGGGACACGGTCGACGTGCTCGGCGTCGGGCTGAAGCACGGCGCGATCAAGAACAAGCTCGATCTCGGCGCGGACTTCGTGTACACGCGAACGCGCGGCGCCATCCGGGTCGACGCGGGCGTGTCCGATCCGCCGTTCCCCGATTTCACGACGACCATGCACGGCCTGAAGCTGTACTTCACCTATAGGGTGGACGCCCAGTGGTCCGTGAACGGCGGCTACTGGCACGAGCGGTATCGCAGCGCGAACTGGATGCTCGATGGCGTGGCGCCTGCCACGGTTCCCAATCTGCTGACCTTCGGGGAACAGGCGCCGCAGTATCGCGTCAACGTAGTTCGGTTGTCGGCGCGCTACAGCTTCTAGCGTTTCGGCCCGATCTGGACGTTCCCCGGTCTCCGGTGTTCGGCGGGAATCATGCCGGACACCGGAGATCTGATGAGAACCAGACTTGTGCGGTGCGCCGAGAGCGTCTCAGCGCACCAGTTGATTGATCTCGATGATCGGCAGCAGGATCGCGAGCACGATCATCAGCACCACGCCGCCCATCACGAGGATCATCACCGGTTCGAGCAGCGTGAGGAATACCGCGAGACGCCGTTCGAGCGCCTGGTTTTCGAGTTCCGCCGCGCGCTGGAGCATCTGCTCGAGCTTGCCGCTCAGCTCGCCGCTTGCGACCAGATGCACCGTGAGCGGCGGAAAGGCGCGCGTCGCCCCGAGAGCACGCGCCAGGCTCTCGCCCTCCCTCACCCGGTCGATCGCGCTTTCGATCGCGTCGCGCATCTGCAGGTTGGTCATCACGCGGGCGCCGGAATTGAGCGCCGACAGCAGCGGCACGCCGCCGCGAACCAGAATCGCGAGCGTGCTCGCGAATCGCGAGGTGTTCACCCCGCGCACGAGCGTTCCCATCCAGGGCATGCGCAGCAGCGCGCGGTGCCAGCTGCGGCGCACCGAGTCGCGCCTGAGCGCCAGGCGCACGAGCGCCACCGCGCCGACCAGCGCCGCCAACAGGTAAGGCCATGCGGCCTGCAGGAATTGCGACAGCGCGATCAGACCGCGCGTGAGCAGCGGCAGGCTCTGCCGCGATTGCTGGAACACCTGGACGATTTGCGGCACGACGAAAATGAGCAACCCCGTGACGATGCTGATCGCGACCAGCGTGACGAGCACCGGGTAGAGCAGCGCGAGGGTCGTTTTCTGCTTCAGCGCCTGCCTGGCGTCGAGGTAGTCGGCGAGATGCTGCAGCACGGTGGAGAGCGCGCCCGAATCCTCCCCGCCGTGCACCAGCGCCCGGTAGAAATCCGGAAAACTCGCGTCGTAGCTGCCCATCGCGCCGGCGAGCGACAGCCCCGCGGTGACCTCCGCTTTGACGCCGCTCAGCACTTCTCGCGTCTTCGGTGCGGCCGCCTCCTCGATCAACGCGCTCAGCGACTGCTCTACCGTCAACCCGGAGGCGAGCAGCGTCGCCAGCTGCCGCGTCACCAGGCTCAACTCGTTCGAAGAGATTCCGCGTGCCCAGAGCTTGCGCTCGCGAACGCGCACCGAGTCGACCGCCGAAGGCAGCAGGCCCTGGGCGCGCAACTGCGCTCTCGCCTGGCGCGGCGTATCCGCCTGAACGACGCCCGAAACCTTGCGCCCCGCCGAATCGAGGGCGTCGTAGCGGAAGGCTTCCATGCTTTACTCGCGCGTCACCCGCACCACCTCTTCCAGGCTGATCACGCCCTGCGCCGCCCAGCGCAGGCCGTCGTCGCGCAGCGAGCGCATGCTGCGCGCGGCGGCATGATCGCGCAGCGCCTGCTCCGAGGCGCGATCGTGGATCAGCCGGCGCAGGCCGTCGTCGAAAGTCAGCATTTCGTAAATGCCCGTGCGGCCGCGGTAGCCCGTGTGGTTGCACGCCGCGCAAGCTTGCGCCGAATAGAACGTCCCCTGCTTGGGCGAAAATCCCAGCGCCTCGAGTTGTGCCGCAGCGATCTTTGCCGGCTTGCGGCATTCCAGGCACAGGCGGCGCCCCAGCCGCTGCGCGGCCACGCCGATCAGGCTGGAGGCGAGCAGGAAAGGCTCCACGCCCATGTCGACCAG
>ORMF011236130.1_pt1 | contig 53845 bp, 57 predicted proteins | sample 1779871 | NCBI WGS metagenome assembly ORMF01 (sample SAMEA104232316, study PRJEB22302) | groundwater metagenome | biome: forest; feature: aquifer; material: groundwater | place: USA | collected 2011-08-07 | depth 5.4 m | reverse complement strand
GGGGACGTATCGTGGAAAAAATATTGCGCAAGCAAGCAAGCAAGCAAGCAAGCCTGACATCCCCCTCGCCGTCTGCGGCCCCATAGCGGGAGCCGGACTATGAATCTCTCGGACGAGGCCGTCGCCGCGCTGGCCCGGGCGATCATGATCGACGCGCAAGAGATCACCCGGCGCAAGGCATTCCTGAAGTTCGACGAAACCGATGTCAGTTTACTCACGGAGTTGCACGCGCGCCTGCAAGATGTGTCGCTGCGCTTTGCGGACGACTTTTACACCCACCTCATCAAGTTCGGGGAAACCCGCCGCTTCATCCCGGATGCGCCATCCATCGAGTGCTTGAAGCATACCCAGGCGGCCTACTTCGACAGTCTGATCACCTATCGTGCCTTGCAGAAGTCCCTCGTTTGGATGCCTGATCTCGTCGCCAGTGAGCGGTCGGAATTGGGGAGCACGATATGAAAAAGTTGCCGGCGTTACTGAACACCCCTGTGAGAGCGGTGATTGCGGTAGGTTTGATCATACTTGTGTTCGAGTATTTGATCATGGCGCTGTTCGAATTCATTCATAGGACTTTCTTCACCGAGGATGATTATCAGTTGATGGTGGTTTTTAATTACCTTGACCCCATTCTACTGATCGCAATTGTTTCCCCTGCCCTTTATCTGCTGATCTTCAAGCCGATGCGCACCCAGCAAGCCGAACTTGAGCGGCAACTCGACGAGTTGCGCAGCTTTCAAAGGCTCAGTATCGGGCGCGAACTGCGCATGAAGGAATTGGCAGAGGAGAATACCGCACTGCGCAACCCGCTTTCCGCCGGATCAGCCGGTGATATTACGGTCACGAGCAGTTCTCCGGACGCGCCGCTTGATGCGGCAGAGCAGCCCGCCGCCACCCAGCCGGCGGAACAGACCCAACGCAGCGCGCTGCTGTTCATGCTCGAAGACCTTGAGACGGCGCGCAGGAAAGTCGAGCAGGCGCATCAGGAATGGATGGCCGCGCTGGATGTGGTGGATGACCCGATCTTCCTGCATGACAAGGAGTTCCGCATCCTGCGTTGCAACAAGGCTTACCAGCAGTGCGCCGGGATTCCGTTCCATGAAATCATCGGCCAACCCTATTACGAAATCTTCCCCAAAGCCGCCACACCGTTGCCCTGCTGCCTGCGCGCGATGGAAAAAGCAGAAGAAGAAGAAGAAGAAGTGGCGGTCGGCGACGCAACCTACCGCTCGCGTTCCTTCTCGGTGCATGAAGAGCAGGGTGCTCATCTCTACTCGGTACATATCCTCGAAGATGTCACCGAGAGCCGCCGCGTCAAGGCAGCACTGCACGAGAGCGAGGAAAAATTCCGCAAGATGAGTGAATCAGCGCAGGATGCCATCATCATGATGGCGGACAAGCGCATCTCGTTCTGGAATGCGGCAGCCGAGCGCATTTTTGGCTATACGGCGGCGGAGGCGTTGGGGCAGGAAATGCATCCGCTGATCACGCCGCCGCAGGCGCAAGCCGCGTTTGCGCATGGCTTCCCGCATTTTCAGCAGAGCGGCGAGGGGCCGATCATCGGCAAGGTGATCGAGGTCACCGCGCTACGCAAGAGCGGCGAAGAGTTCCCGGTTGAATTATCCGTTTCCGCGACGCAGTTCGGCGGGCAGTGGCATGCCATCGGCATCGTGCGCGACATCACCGAGCGCAAGCAGGCGGAGGCGCAACTAAAAAATAGTGAGGAACGTCATCGCCAGATCATTCAGACCTCAATGGACGGTTTCTGGATCACCGATACCAAGGGACGCATCCTGGATGTGAATGACGCTTATTGCCAACTGACCGGCTATGCGCGCGAGGAGCTTCTGAACATGCGCATTCCGGACGTGGAGGCGAAGGAAAGCACGGAAGAGACGGCGCAGCATATCCGGGAGACCAGGACGAAAGGCCATGCCCGCTTCGAAACGCGCCACCGGCGCAAGGATGGGCAACTGCTGGACATCGAAGTGAGTGTCGTTCACCAGCCAGGTACGGAGAATGGGTATCTCTTCGTCTTCCTGCGCGACATCACCGAACGCAAGCGTACAGAAAATGCGCTGCATCATCTGAACCGTGCGCTGAAGACCCTAGGCACAGTAAACCACGCGCTGGTGTATGCGACCAACGAGGATGTGCTGCTGCATACCGTATGCCACGCGATAGCGGAGGACGGTTATCAACTGGCATGGGTGGGTTATGTGCAGCACGATGCGAACAAAACCATCAAAGTGATGACTCACGCGGGTCATGAGGCAGGGTATCTGGAGACACTGGATATGACATGGGCCGATACCGAGCGCGGCCGGGCACCATGCGGACAGGCGGTGCGCAGCCGTACCACGCAGATATGCCAAAACATTCTGAGCGACCCGGATTGGTGCGTCGCCTGGCGAAACGAAGCACTCAAGCTTGGTTACGCTTCCATCATTTCGCTGCCGCTGGCGAGCGAGGAGGGCGTGTTCGGCGTCCTATGCGTTCATGCTGCCGAGACGGATGCGTTTACGGTCGGAGAAATCAGCTTGCTTGATGAAATGGCGGCGGACCTGGCTTTCGGAGTAGCGATGCTTCGTTTGAGGCTGGAGCGCGACCGGGCGATGAAGCAGAGCCAGAACTATTTAGGGGGGCTGCGCGACAGTCTGGAAGAGACGGTGCGGGCGATTGCGTTAACGGTCGAAATGCGTGACCCCTACACCGCCGGCCATCAGCGCCGGGTGGCTGATCTGGCTACGGCCATCGCCACGCAGTTGGGATTGCCTGCGGAACAGGTGCATGGCATCCATCTCGCCGGGGTGGTGCACGACCTCGGGAAGATCAACATCCCGGCCGAAATATTGAGCAAGCCCGGAAAAATCAGCGAGATGGAATTTGGCCTTATCAAAACGCATCCTCAAGCAGGCTATGACATTCTCAAAGATATCAACTTCCCTTGGCCGATTGCGCAGATGGTATTGCAGCACCATGAGCGGCTGGATGGTTCGGGCTATCCGCAAGGGCTCAAGGGCGATGCCATTCTGCTCGAAGCGCGCATTCTCAGCGTGGCGGACGTGGTCGAAGCGATGTCCTCGCACCGGCCTTATCGTCCCGGCTTGGGGATAGAAGTTGCGCTGGCGGAAATCACCAAGCAACGCGGCATTTATTTCGACCCGTCCGTGGTGGATGCGTGCCTGGCGGTGTTCTGCGAGCAGCACTACGCCTTCAAGAGTTGAAAATGTTGTCTCGTCGCGCAATTCATTGACGTGACGTTGTCATTTCGCAGGCTATGTGCTAAAAACGGGGGGCAGCTCAAAGAACTTTGCAGGAACCGTTGTCGGATAAAACCATTGCAAAAATCTGGGACATAGCAAAACGGTGCAATCGCATGAGTCCGTAGGAAGAATGCAACGAAAAGAAGGTACACTGGGATCAGGCGCAGAACGTGAACAACTATAAGAAATAAAGAGCGGGGACGTATCGTGGAAAAAATATTGCGCAAGCAAGCAAGCAAGCAAGCAAGCCTGACACCCCCTTCGCCGTCTGCGGCCCCATAGCGGGAGCCGGACTATGAATCTCTCGGACGAGGCCGTGAGACTCACACTCACGAAGAAGATAATCTTTCTCCTTCTGATACCACTTTTCGGATCACTCGTCAGCATCGCCTTCTTCGCGGCGTTCTTGGAAGAGACCAAGAACGACGGCCACTTTATAAACGTGGCCGGACGGCAGCGCATGCTCTCAGCCGAACTTCTGGCATGGTCCCACATGGTGGCGATAGGCCAGGAGGAGGGCCGGGCGGGACTCCAAGTCAGGATCGCGGAATTCGAGGAGTCCTTGTCCGCCATGGAGCGGGGCGGGAAGGCGCTGGATGGCCTGCTCGTCCCGGCTCCTCAGGAAGTGCGCGGCGAACTGGTTGCGGTGGACAACTACTGGCGCGCACTGAAGCCGGATCTGGCCGCTGTGGCAGTCATATCTCGCGGCGAGCCTCAATTCCAGGAGGCCTACCGCCGCGTCGAATCCGGGATGGACAAACTAAAGGAGTTGTCTTCTCAACTCGTCACACGCTTCGACGAAAGGACGCAGCGTTTGCGCCAGCGAATGCTCTACACGCTTGGAAACATTGCATTCCTGACCGGCATTGTCTTTCTTGCAGGCATCTTTCTGGCCCGCCGCTACATCGTCCAGCCGATTCTCCGGATTGCCGAAGCGGCCAAGCGCATCAGCGGCGGTGACTTTACGCAGCGGCTGGAGATCAGAACTCGAGACGAGCTGTCCGTTCTTGTACATACCTTCAACCAAATGGCGGCCCAGACCGAACAGCTCCTGAGTGCGTTGAATCTGCGGCGCAGGTACGCCGAGAACATCATTGCGAGCCTTCCCGCCGGGATGCTAGTGGTGAACGACACCCTCAAGGTGCGGAGTGTCAACTGCTCCTTCCGCGAAATGTTCGGACTGAAGAACGGGAAAGACGTTTCCGGGTGCGAACTCGGAGACCTCCTGCCGCTACCCGATCTGCGCCAACAGGCGCAAGCCGTCCTCGCCGGCGGGATGGCCTTGCGCAGCCTTGAGGCCGCGCTGGGCGAAAAATGGCTGCGCCTCACCATCACTGGAATCCGGCTTGCAGAAGAAGAAGAAGAAGAAGAAGAAGAAGACCTGCTGCTGGTAGTCGTGGAGGACATCACCGAGCTTAAACGTGCCAACGATACGTTGCGAGTTGCTGCCGCCACGTTCGAAACCCAGGAATCGATTGTGATCGCCGATCCGTATGCAAACATCCTGCGCGTCAACCATGCCTTCGAAACACTTTCCGGCTACAGCGCGGAAGAGGTGATCGGACAAAACCCGCGCATTCTCAAGTCCGGCCGGCACGATGCGGCTTTCTACCAGGCCATGTGGTCGGAGTTGCTCGGCACCGGCAAGTGGTCGGGAGAGATCTGGGATAAACGCAAGAATGGCGAAATCTATCCGAAACACATGACCATCACGGCGGTTTATGACGACCAGCATCAGTTGACACACTACGTCGGAGTATCCAGAGACATCAGCCAAAGCAAGAAAGCCGAAGAAGATATTCATCGCCTGGCCTTCTACGATCCGCTCACCCGCCTGCCGAACCGCCGCCTGCTGCAGGACCGTTTGCAGCAGGCGATGGCAGTCAGCATGCGCAGCGGACGGTATGGCGCATTGCTGTTCCTGGATCTGGATCATTTCAAGACGGTCAATGACACGCAGGGACATGCGGTGGGCGACCTGCTGCTGATCGAGGTGGCACGCCGGCTGTTGGGCTGTGTGCGCGAGGGCGACAGCGTGGCACGGTTGGGCGGCGATGAATTCGTGGTGCTGCTCGAGGATATGAGCAGCGAGCCGGCTGAGGCGGCCGCCCAAACCGAGTTGGTCGCGGAAAAGATACGCGACGAACTGTGCCAGCCGTACAGGCTGAATGATTACGAGTGCCACTCCACGCCGAGCATCGGCATCAGCCTGTTCCACGGCCATCTGGAAAGTGTGGAAGATTTGCTCAAGCACGCCGATATCGCCATGTTCCAGGCCAAGACGGCAGGGCGCAATGCCATCCGCTTTTTTGACCCGCAGATGCAGGCGGTATTGGACAAGCGGTCTGCCCTGGAAGCGGACCTGCGCCAGGCACTCGCCAGACAGCAATTCCGCCTGCATTACCAGGTGCAGGTCGGCAGCCGCGGCAAGGCGACCGGTGCGGAAGTGTTGTTGCGCTGGCAACACCCGGAACGTGGGTTTGTGTTTCCCGACCAGTTCATCCCGCTGGCCGAGGAAACCGGGCTGATCGTGCCGATTGGCCTGTGGGTGCTGCAAACCGCCTGCGCCCAGCTCAAGGCCTGGCAGCAGGATGCGCTGACCCGCGACCTGACGGTGGCGGTGAACGTCAGCGCCAGGCAATTCCACCAGGCTGATTTTGTCGAGCAGGTGCAGCGCGTGCTGCTGGAAAGCGGGGCAAAGCCTTCACTGCTCAAGCTGGAACTGACCGAGAGCACCGTGCTGGAGAACGTCCAGGACACCATCGCCAAGATGCATAAGATAATAGCGCTTGGCGTGGTTTTTTCGATGGACGACTTCGGTACCGGTTATTCTTCGCTGCAATACCTGAAACGCCTGCCGCTGGATCAGATCAAGATTGACCGCTCCTTCGTGTTCGACATCACCAGCGACCCCGACGATGCCGCCATCGTGCAGACCATCATTGCGATGACACAGGCTTTAAGGCTGAACGTGATTGCCGAAGGGGTGGAAACAGCAGCCCAGCGCGACTTTCTGGATAAGCACGGCTGCCATGCCTTCCAGGGTTATCTGTTCGGGAAGCCGGTGCCGATTGGGGAGTTTGAGGCGTTGATTCGCATGCCAAATTGATTGACTGATGGCTTGTCAAAAGTAATCGGCGTGGGTGGACGAGGCCACTTGAGACAAAACGTTCCGGAGGAACCGACATCAACACTGGTGTTGCCATTTAGATTAACCGGAACCAGTTCACCGATGTCGTAGAAATCCACATTACCGGAAAATAGATCGATGATCTTTTAGACTGAACTGGCAGCACAGAAGGGACTGTCCAGAGTAGTGCAATGCCCAGATGAACTAACCGCACGCGCTTGGTATGGGTTTAGCTGAAAAATTACGGAGTGGTTGCCACCAAGCCATCTTCTTTCGTGGCTGGCACCGCAAGGCCAGCATTACCTACCAGAGAGGATGCGATCGCTTCCGCGCTATCAGGTGCCTGGGTTTTCGTCTTGCGAGTCTTTTTCCTGGGCATTTCTGCTACCTCGGCTGCGGGGCTTTCCGTTGCCGCTTGTTCTGGTTCTGCCTGAGCATCATGCTTGAGCTTCTGCGCGGCACTGAACGCGCGCGCCAGGATCGCAGTTATTTCTGCCGAAACTCCCAGCGTCTTTCTGCGCCATTGCCGCTCCAATGCGCCCTTTGCATCGTCGGCGATGAAACCGGCAAGCCAGGTTGAATGCACCAACTCCATCAACTTGTCGAGTTCGCGGATCATTTGCAGATACTGGCCGGACTTGTTGCAGGTAATTTTGGCCTGATAAGCGGTGACATTCGTGTAATTCACCCTGCCGATCTCGATGCCGTTGTCCTCGGCGATTTTCTTGAGCCGCGCGCTTTCATTGCGCAGATTCGCAAACGCATTGTTGATCAGGTGATCGACCGCACCATTGACGGCCATTATTTCATTGTCGCTTTTGAGGACGGCTGGCAGAACAACGCTCAGGCTACGCAGTGCCGAATCGCATTTCTCAAAGCCGTTTTCAAAGACAGCCTGGGCGGGTGACGAATGTATCTTCACCTCCTGGGTCAGGAACGGATTGCTGAATTCATCAGATTTCTTTCTTGGTGCGCCTTTCACTGCTTTACCGTTTTCCAAGAATCTCTCCTTTGCGGTTGAGGAACAAAACAACAACGCTAATACAAAGGCTGATAGTGAAACAGCGCTTCAGGAAAATCTGATCGAAAGTCGGCAATTTTGCGGATTATCCGCATGGAAGGAAGAATAAAACCGGTGTAGTGTCTGCCGCATCTTGCTTCTCGTGCTTAATGCCTTGAGCTGATATTGGCGGCTGACCAATCAAAACAAACAGAAGGCGAGCAATCGTCGTAACCACCCAGCGGGGATATCGTTCCCCGCAAGGGTCATGGTGTCTCCGTTTTTTTTTCATAAAAAGGAGAGCACCATGGAACTTGTCATTATCGCTTGCTGCATCAGTGGCTACACCCTCAGCCGTCCCATTGTCTGGATACTGAGGTTGAACTAAATCACCCACGCGGGGACACCTCCCCGCCAAGGGTTTGTGTCCCCCTTTTTTTCAAAGAGGAGGCACAAAATGAAGCGCATCGTAAGACATTTGCCTATACAGGTTTACCACTCCAGTGAGGCAATATCACACAGCGGGATTGTTCAATTACTCAAGTCACCCGAACACTACCTGCAATACAAAATAGGATCAGTCGAGCCAACGCCAGCAATGGAATTCGGTTTGGCATTCCACGGCTTTATCCTTGAACCAGAGGTCTTTTCCAAAGATTATGTGCTCGCGCCGAAATTCGACCGACGCACCAAGGAAGGCAAGGAAACAGCCGCAAAGTGGGATGTTGAAAATGCGGGCAAGACACCCTTGACCGCAGAGCAGATGGACACGCTTGCCGCAATGCGGGTAAGCGTTTTTAATCATGCGGGCGCAGCCAGAATGCTTAACGATGGCGAAGCCGAGACATCCCTGTTCTGGACGGATGACTACACGGGATTGCCGTGCAGGATACGTCCGGACTGGATGTGCGAGTACGGCATGGCAGACCTTAAAAGCTGCTGCGGTGCGAGCAAAGACGTTTTTTCGAAAGCGATAGCCAATCTGGGCTATGACGTGCAGGCCGCTTTTTACACGGATGGCATGAAGGCGGTTACTGGAAAATCAGTCAACTTTTACTTCATCGCAGTGGAAAAAAACGCCCCATTTTCGACGGCTTGCTACATCGCCAGTCAGGAAATGATCGAAGTCGGGCGTGCCAAGTATCGCGGTGCGCTTGAGTTGCTGAAATGGTGCCAGGAAAACAAACAGTTCCCCGGCTATCAACCCGGTGGCGAGATTGAGACGATTGATCTTCCGCGCTGGGCAGCAAACTTCGATATCGAAGCGTAGTACCAACCCTATCGGGGACACTTCCCCGACAAGGGCTCGTGTCCCCTTTTTTCATTTCAAAAAGGAGACACAAAATGGGAATCTTGATCTTGTTGGGCATCGCATGGACAGTTTATTTGGCCATTCGAGTTGTGGTGGCGTTTATCAAGCCACGCATCAAGGCAAAGCTTGCGGCCAAGGCTCAATCGGCATCAATGCCGAACGAGCCAAGCTGGGCAGGCCTTGAAACACCGACATTCATTCGGCGGGGAATAGCTTTTCCCGTTCTGACTGAAAAGAAAAAGAAGCGCATCCGCAAAACCAAAACTGTGGACACGCTTACTTGCGTTAATTAGCCAACCATCTGCGCGGGGACATCTTCCCCGCAAGGGGCAGGGCGTCTCCGTAGTGACGTGAAGAGGCCGCTGGCCTTGCCGAAAGGTAAAACAGCATTAGCATCGTTCCGGGCAACCGGTTCGATTCAAGCAACCCCACGGGGACATCCATTGTCCCTCTGGGGCGTGGTGTCTCCGTTTTTTGTTTTAACAAAAAGGAGAAACACCATGGCATTACAAGCACTCAAAAACATCAACCGTACCGCCGCTGCCAATAACGAGCAGCCGCAAAGCTTTCCGGCAATGCTTGAACAGTTCAAGGGAGAAATCGCCCGCGCGCTGCCCAAGCACATCAATCCTGACCGCATGGCACGCATTGCGCTCACGGCGTTTCGCATGACTCCGAAGCTGGGGGAGTGCGACCCGCGCAGTGTGTTTGCCGCCGTTATCCAGTCTTCGCAATTGGGGCTGGAAGTGGGGCTGATGGGCGAAGCTCATCTTGTCCCGTTTGGCAGCCAATGCCAGCTCATTCCGGGTTACACCGGATTGATGAAGCTGGCGCGCAATAGCGGATTGGTACAGGACATCTATGCACACGAGGTACGCATGAACGACACGTTCGCGCTAAAACTTGGCATGGAGCGAAGCCTGAAGCACGAACCGCTGACTGCACCGGGCGGCTTCCCCGCGTCTGATGAAGAACGCGGAGAGATGATTGGCTTCTATGCGGTAGGCGTTCTCAAGGATGGCAGCAGGACGTTTGTCGCAATGGGCCGCAAAGAAGTCGAAAACATCCGTGATGGCAGTCGCGGCTACCAGGCAGCCAAGAAGTACAAAAAGGAATCCGTATGGGATACCGACTTTGCGGCGATGGGGCTGAAGACGGTCATCCGGCGCATCTGCAAGTTTTTGCCTAAATCACCCGAGCTGGCAACGGCACTGGCGATGGATGAAAAAGCGCATGCAGGTCAAGGTCAAAACCTGAATCTGAGCGACGTGATCGACGGCAGTTACGCGCCGGTTGATGTCGCGGAGGAGGCGGAGGAGATCAAGGAAAAACCACCCGCCAAAACCGAGAGCCAACCGCAATCGGCAAAGGCAACGAGCAAGCTCGAAAAGCTGGACAAGGTTGTTGCTGCATTGAAATCAGCCAGCACTGTTGAGGCATTGGATGAGGTCTATATCCGTGCCGAAGTAGATTTGGAAAATGCAGAGCTTGAAGTCGCGCTGCGCGAGTATCGCAAATGCAAAGATGCGATCACTGAGCAAGGCAGTTTGGTTTAACCACCCTGACGGGGGCATCGCTCCCCTCTGGGGGATGGTGTCCTCTTTTTATGTTTTATCAAAGGAGAAATACCATGTTGAACAAAGTGCAATTAATCGGTCGTCTGGGCAAAGACCCGGAAATTCGTAACATCCAGGGGAGCGAAGCAGTCGCAACTGTTTCCCTGGCAACTTCCGAGTCCTGGAAAGACAAGAATGGCGAGAAGCAGGAAAAAACAGAGTGGCACAACCTCGTGTTTTATCGCCGCCTGGCAGAAGTGGTTGGTGAGCATCTCAAAAAAGGGGCGCTAATCTACGTTGAAGGCAAGATCACGACCGAGAAATATCAGAAAGACGGAGAGGATCGTTACGCCACAAAAATTGTTGTCTCCGAGATGAAAATGCTCGGCGGCAACAAGACGGAAGGTGAGCCGCACGTTGCAGCACCCGCTGCCAACAAAGGCAAAACCACAAAGGCAGGCCAAAAGCCCAAATTGGACGAAGGCTCTTTCTAAAACTCAACCACCCACCGGGGGAATTATCCCCCAAGGGGTGCTTCTTTGCCGGTGGATTTACACCCACCCGCCCACACGGGACACACCAATACATCCCGCTGGGTGCTTTGGCGTGTCCCATGCGGGATAGACCAAGGAGGCATCATGGAAGCGAAAGAACTGAAGTTGTTGGCCGCAGGACGCTGGGAAAGCATTGTTACATCGCTCGCCCCGCATCTCGGCCAGGCAGTAGAGCGCACACCGAATCATGTACCGTGCCCCGTGCATGGCGGGACAGATGGATTCAGGCTGTTTCGGGATTTTGATGAGACAGGTGGCGGTGTGTGCAACACATGCGGCATCCATCACGATGGATATACGCTGCTCATGTGGGCGAATGGGTGGGATTTTCTCACTACCCACCACGCCATACACGACATGCTGTTGGGAAGCGGCGAGAAGTATTACGCGCCCTTGTCAGCCAAAAAAGTGTGTGTCAAAAAAGAGGAAAACAGGCAGGACATTCGCGATTCCCTGAATCATGTGTGGAAAGCCAGCGTTCCTCTGACCTCACCCGAAGCACGGGCAGCAAGGTTGTATTTTGCGAACCGTGGAATCGGGCAGATCGACTATCGAAAAATTGATGGCAGGATGATCCGTTTTGTCCCTTCGCTTGAGTATTACGAAGAGGGAAAGCCGGTCAACGCGTATCCCGCCATTGTCACGATGGTGTGTGATGCAAACGGTCGTCCTTCGACCGTACATCGCTCATACATTACACACGATGGCGAGAAAGCGAAAGTCCAGTCCCCCAAGAAAATGATGCGGCACTGTGCCGATAATTTGTTTGGTGCGATGAGGATAGCGACACAAGGTGACAGCAGGGTATTGGCAATCACAGAAGGCATCGAAACAGCACTGGCCGTCATGGGTGCTTACAACGTGCCTGTATGGGCTGCCGGCAATGCCTACCTGCTGGAAAACTTCGTTCCGCCAAAAGGTGTTGATGTGGTGATCTATGCCGACAAAGACCGGCCTTCCAGGATTCATCCGGAAGGTCATGGATTAAGTTCGGCGAGGTCACTGGTAAAACGCCTGTGGAAAGAAGGCATAAAGGCCAGCATCAAGCTACCTGACACAGACATTCCGCAAGGGATGAAATCTGTTGATTGGCTGGATGTGGTCAATGGCGACGTGCAACAAGCACACGCCAAAAAAACCGCCGCACGATAAGCGGGCCAGTCTCATGGACATGCTTATCCAGGGCAGTTTTACCCCGCTTGCGGGGCTTTTTATGACGCATTCGATGAGTGCGCCATAAAAAGAGAATTCATCCTCAAGGCTATGCCTTGAGCTGATATTGGCGGCTGACCAATCAAAACAAACAGAAGGCGAGCAATCGTCATAACCACCCTATCGGGGATACATCCCCGACAGGGCTTGTGTCCCCTTTTTTATTTCAAAAAGGAGACACAAAATGAACACCAAAAATTGCAGCACACCTGAATTGTTGTCCGTACTGGTTGGAAAAGGGATGGCCAGAAAGCTGTCACAAGTTCCACTTTCCGTTTTATTTGGAATGCGTGCAAATCGTCAGGAAATGGTTTGCGAAAACGAAGCTCAATATGTGCCCGCACCTATCATCTCCGCAGCCAAGGAGTTGTTTGCGCGGGCACTCGAAGAGGACATCAGCATCCATCCGATTTCCTTTAACTCACCAAATGTGGTCAAGGATTACTTGAGGCTGGTGTTGGGTGGACGGCAGCAGGAAGTATTTATGGTGCTGTTTCTCGATGCCCAGCATCGTCTTATCGCTTCGGAAGAGATGTTCCACGGGACGCTGACACAAACTAGCGTGTATCCACGCGAGGTTGTCAAACGCGCCTTGATACACAACGCGGCAGCGGTAATGCTGAGCCACAATCATCCTTCAGGATTGTCAGAGCCAAGCAGTTCCGACCGCTCGCTAACTGAGGCACTAAAGCAGGCTCTTGGATTGGTAGATGTCCGGGTTCTCGATCACATTGTGATCGGCGAGCAAGAGGCATTGTCTTTTGCCGAACGAGGTTTGATATGAGTGTGCCATTTTTGAAAAGATGGAAAAAAACGGTGTATTGCGATCAATGCAATTCGTCCTGGAAATTCATGCATCCCGATGTGTACAACGCAAAGGAATGCCCGGTTTGCAAACGAGAACAAGACCTGGCCGATCTGGCTGAACATACTGTTGATGCCATCATCAAGCGTCTCGATACACCACAGGTAATACTGGAAGCCTATGTGGAAGTTTACCTAGTGAATCGGAAAGCACATTTGGCGTATCTAAATTAGAGTTTTATTCAACCCACGCGGGGACATCGTTCTCCGCAAGGGGCAGGGTGTCTCCGTTTTTCATATAAAGGAGAACACCATGTTTTTTGAAAAGACGTTATATAAGCGTAGCAAAAAAGTGATGATTGATTTTGTGGCTGGCCATTACAGGTACAACACAATGAACAGTTGGAATCGCTCGACAAGCTATGCGCAAAATATAAAGTTGCACAAACTGGGTCTGACTTCCGAGCAATTGAATGCAGCATACGACATGCTGCAAACGGATTTTTGGGACGAAATCGACCAGCCAATTGCAGACTTCACCTCAGAAATGAGTGGGAGATACACGATTGGAACCAATGGGCGATCCAGTGGCTACCTCGTCCTTTACAACAGCATGTATGAGTTGACTGGACACAAGTCGCACTGTCGTACCTGCGGCCAAAGAAATTACCGTTATGTTTATACACCTGACGCTACGGCAGAAGGCGTGATAACGGCTGCGGTGATTGCCAGGGATTACACCATGGGCAACAGGTGTGGCGCATGCGGCGCTGAAGACGAATATGGCCGCGTCAATTACACGTTGCCACCAAAACGCTTGTCGGTGTATCCCGGAAAGGGCATCGACCAGAATGAGGATTTTTCTGAATGGTCGATGTCAGAACTTCGTAATCACGTTGAACTGGTTCGCCGGTTCGATCAGGCGTGTGACGAAATTCGGGATAATTTCATTGAGCTGATTGGGAGTTGCAAGGTTGTCGAAGAGGTTGTAATGATTCCCAAGACTGTGAAGCGGATTGAATGCTGCCGCGCATCTTAAAATAAGTAATAAGCAATTCGTCGGTTAATCCGGCAAATTTAACCCACGCGGGGACACTTCCCCGCAAGGGACTTGGTGTCTCCGTTTTTTTCATGAAAAGGAGAACACCATGCAAGAAAAATCAAATCGCGCCAACTGGGGCAAACTGTTTTCGGATGCACTTTCCTGCCCTGGAAAGGTTTCTGAGGCGTACTCGGTATTTCACGATTACAGCCTTGGCAATGCCATCCTCGCTGCTATGCAATTAACCGCTAAGGGACTGTCACTGTCTCCGATTGCCTCCTTCAACAAATGGAAGAAACTGGGGCGATGCGTGAAGAAAGGCGAGAAGGCAATTGCATTGGTCATGCCTGTGACCGTCAAAACCAAGTCCAGTGATGAGGTTGAAAACGGTGCCGGATCAAATGACAACACCGGGGAAGCCGGAAGTTCGGGACGCACGATGTTTGTGCTGAAAAACAACTGGTTTTCTTTGGATCAAACAGAGGGAGCGGACTACACCAACGAGGTGACGATTCCCGAATGGAACAAGGTGCAAGCCTTATCCGGACTGGAAATTACGGAGCAACGTTTTGAGTTGCTGGATGGAAATACGCAAGGGTATGCCATTCCCAACAAGAGACAACTTTCCGTGTCTCCCGTAGCGCTGATGCCGTGGAAGACGCTTTTTCACGAAATGGCTCACTGCCTGATGCACTCGAAAGAGGCGCAGATGGCGGACGGCGATTTGATGCGGAAAGGCATCAAGGAGGCCGAAGCGGAAGCGGTGGCTTATCTGTGTTGCGCAACACTTGGATTGCCGGGACTTGAAGAAAGTCGTGACTATATTCAGGGCTGGTTGGGTTCAAAGGAGCAATCCGATGAATTCAGCAAAAAGAGCGCGTCACGGGTTTTTTCAGCCGCCGACAAGATACTCAAAGCCGGCATCAAGTCTGCGAAAGTGGATGAGGTGAGCAAATGACCGATGAAAACTGGATTGACTTCACCAAGCTGGTCGGTGACGTTCATTCCAGGCTTTCCGCAAATCAAATGTAGTCAACTTTTTCCAATCACCCAACGGGGATACATCGAGCCCCCTAGGGGCTTGGTCTATCCCTCAAAGGCACTAACCAAAGAGGGATACAAAATGGAACATCAAACAATCACCAACATCCGTGTTGGCAGCCTTCTGGCTGGAAACAATCCGCGTACATATTTCGATCCGGTAGAGATGGCGGAATTGGAAGCCTCAATCCTGGCAGCAAAAGGAGTGATACAACCGATTCTGATTCGTCCGGTCGAAGGCGGATACGCAATCGTAGCTGGTGAACGTCGCGCTCGCGCATCAAGAAAGGTATTTGGCGATGACTATGAAATTCCGGTCATCGCCAAAGCAATCTCTGCCGAAGAAGCCGATGACATGGCGCTGATTGAGAACACCCAACGCGCCAACATGAGCCCCACCGAAGAAGCCGCAGCCGCCGCCAAGATTCTTGGCCGTTGTGAAGGCAACAGAGATGAGGCAGCAAAGCGTCTTGGTTGGTCACGCAGTACGCTGGATAAGCGTCTTGCACTGATGAACTGTAGTCCGTCTGTGATGACTGCTCTCAATGAACGCAAGATCCAATTGGGTCATGCTGAATTGCTGGCGGCGGCACCGAAGGACAGACAGGAAAAGGCGATTGTGAACCTGCTGGCTCAAACAACACTTCCAAGTGTTGCTGAATTCAAAGCAGGATTGGAGGAAATTTCACGGTCGATGGCATTGGCAATCTTCGATAAAGCAGACTGCACAAGCTGTCACCACAACAGTGGGAACCAGCAAGCATTGTTCGCCGAAGCCGTCTCTGGCGGGCATTGCACCAACAGCGAGTGTTTCAATAAGAAGACTGAGGATGTGTTGGAAGCCAAGAAAAAATCCTTGGAAGAGAACTATCCTCGCGTTGTCATCGTCCGACAGGGCGAAAACAGCACGGTCATCAAGTTGATCGCAGAAGGTGCAACCGGCGTTGGTGCCGAGCAAGCAGCGGCATGTCGTAGTTGCAAGTCGTTCGGAGCGGCAATCAGCGCGATACCCGGTAAAGTGGGCAACGTGTATGAGTCACAATGCTTCGATACCTCATGCCACACGAAAAAAGTTGGTGAACGCTTGTTGGCGGAAAAGAAAGCGGCTGCAAAGCCTGCGACTGCTCCAACAACTGCTAAACCTGCTGGTTCAACGCCTGTAGCCGGGAAGGGCGCGGAGAAATCCACAATCACTTCTAAAGCTACCGTGACATCGGTTCAAGACACGCAGCGTGTCGTGGACTATCGTATCGGTGTTTGGCGCAAGGCGTTGAAGAAAGAACTGTTCGCAGATCCACATAAGAACCTGTGCATGCTCATCGGAATAATGATGACGCGCGGCGGAACGAATGTGTCATCTACAAAACTGGCATCCGGTTTTGAAACGATGACATCGCAAAAGCCCCCCGTCAGTAATGTTGGCGAAGCTGCTGTGATGGTGGCGGAAGTTGACGACAAGGTGCGCTCGCAGATGTTGTCCGGGATCGTAATTTCAATCACGGATAGTATCGAGAAGTCACATCTGCCGGAAATGCTCAAGTTCATGCAAGTGGATTTGGTAAAACACTGGAAGTTGAACGCAGAATTCCTTGATCTGCTCACCAAGAGCGAGATCGAGGTGATTGCGGAAGAGCTTGGTCTGAAAGCCGCGCTTGGCGAGAAATACGCCAAAGCGAAAAGCGGTAAGAAGGACGAGTTCATCAAAGCGCTGATGGAGATTGAAGGCTTCGTGTACGAAGGCAAAATTCCCAAGGTGCTGAAACATGCAGTAGATTAAACGTCACCCACCCCTTCGGGGGTGGGCTTTTCAAAGCACATTGGAAGGTGTGTTTTGCAAAGCGGATTCACACCCGGCGCTTATTGCGCTGAGTTGATATTGGTGGCTGGCCAATCCAAACAAACAGAAGACACGCAAGTGTCAATGAATCACCCAAAGCAGCACTCACCCAAGCGGGGACATCGTTCCCCTTGGGGCATGGTGTCCCTTTTTTCGTTTCACCAAAAAGGAGATTCACCATGTTCTCAGCACTTCAACCATTGCTAGTCAATTTGGCTAGCTTAACTATCGCGCTGGTCAACAATACGGATGGCACCATCACGGTGACTGTTACACCGTATGGGGGCAAAGCGGGAAACGTTCTCGACACCCCATTGTCTCTCACCGGCACTGCCGCTGAGTTCGATGATGGGTTCGTTGAGCATCTCAATAGCTATGTGCCCAAGCGTCAAACCTTGGCCGACCAACTGGCTGCTACAGAAGCGATTCTGGAAGCGGCACAGAAGGAAGCTACTGACAAAGCGAAGAAGTCGATCGCCAAGCCAGCAAAAACGGCATCTCCCACTACCACGGACAACCCCGAAGGATCGGATGATGACAATGAAGGTGATGATGACACTGGCGCGTGCTGCACTGCACCGGCTTCAACAGAACCGACATCAATAACTTCCGCACCTGCGGCTTCGACAGAAGCCAAGGGCTTGTGGGAATAAGGGGGGTGACGAAATGGCTATCCAAACCACAATACTGAATCGCACCTTTGCGTACAGCGGCTTGACCCTTCCTGATCCTGGGAAAAGTTTGTCGCTGGAAGAAGTCCGCGATGTCTATGCAGCCACCTACCCTGAACTGATCTCGGCCTCCATCGAGGGACCGGAAAAGAAGGGGGACAACTTGGTCTACACGTTCAAAAAGGGCGTGGGGACGAAGGGCTGATCATGGGGTCATCACTGAAGGCAAGGCTTAAAGCCTTATCCAAGGATGACTCCTCAACCAAGCAGACAGGGCTAGTGATAGCCCCGTTTGTTTCCAAAGAGGAGCAGTCATGCGTCAAATCATTGGTTCAACTCGTGCGCTCGTCAAAGAGCACGCAGAAGGAAGACCTGTTGCTACCTCCTTCGGGAGCGCTGCCACTGGTTTTCTGACGCTACCTTTCATTTCTCAGCACGTACCGGTTACTTCGGTGATTGATGAGGGTGATGGGAGATGGTTGCAGACGGCCAAGTTGTGCGCAGAGCTAGTTGAGGATGACGAACTCGTTATCCATGACAAGACATTGGCGCGCGACATCATCGGTCAATCACTATCTGTGTGGGCTTCAAAACACTGCGCAGAGATACAAGTGCTGGATAAATTCGAGCTTGTCGCAAGTCTGGATCGAGATGCTTTCGGTCTGGATTACGAAGGTGAGCCAGAAAAGAAATGCCTGTACATCGGATTTCAATCACAGCAAACAACGCCATACATCAACGTCAAGGCGAAAGTCGAGATGTTGGAGGCGGTGCATCCGGGTCTCGGTCGTACCGCAGTCAGTATCGCGGAATTGGCAGGTTATCGGACGTTCACGGCATTCACGCCGCAAGTGGCTCTTCATCACGCCTCATACCTGTACTGGTGTGGGGCGGACAATGATGAGGATTTCAAAGAAGAGATGGGTGTGATTGGTGATGAGGGCGAGCTTGACGAAGATACATTTTTGCCAAGCCAGTTCTTAGCATCATTCCCAAGCTATCTCGTAAGCGGCGACGTGCTTGAACGTGATGTTATTCAACGTATCGCAACCAGCACGGAAACGGCGGGCGAAACGGCGCGGGTCATCTTGTCCGTCATGGACTTGATCGAACGGGATGCCAGATTGCCTTACCTGGATAACTTTTATGGGGAGCCGGTCTTCTTTTCCTGCTACGTGGGGACAGGTGACGACATGCTGGGTCGTGTGATGGATGACTTTTATCAAAGCACGAGTGACGGCGGTGAATATACCGACATTTATGGAGTGGCTGAAGTCGCATTCAATAAGAGGGCTTTTCTGAAATGGAAGGCCGAAATGGAGAAAGGCTTCGCGCTCTACACACAACTTGATCGCCTGATGCGCTGCATCGGTGATGTTCAATAAAGGAGGCATCATGCAAATTCAAGCAGCATGCGTGTCTGGCGCACAGAAAGTGTATGAAATGTCACACGCGATCCTGTTGTATGGCGAACGCGGCGGGCAGACAGTATTCGCTTCAGTGCATGACATTCAAACAAGCAACGAGGGCGTAGCAAGCATCGCAGCGGGTACACCGGTCTCCAAGACTGGCCTCGTGAAAATGATGCAAACCCTCGTGCCGGAGGATTACGCGCCGGCAGAGTTGTTGGGGGATCACATCCTCGCAAAAGGGGGCGACTACTTTGTGTGGTACTGCAAATCCCAGAAGCGTCAGGTGTGGTTCAAGAACGATGAAGTTGGGCAAGATGTAAGCGCAAATACCTATCAACCCGGACTGGTGTTCATCGTCAGTAAGGGGCATTGGTATGTGTTCGCCGTCAAAGGCAGCAAGCGTCCGACATCGAGCACACCACTGTATGTGGCTCCATACCTCAACGTTTGGAAAGGTGGTCGCATCTGTACTGGCAACATCGAAACGCCGAAGGGCGAATTGAAGTTCAATACGGAAGCATGGGAAGAGGCTTTTTTCAGAAGCTACTTCACTCATTCTAACCAACATGAGAAAGGTGCACTGACATCGTATCGCGGCGGGATTTTCTCGCTATGGCGTGCGTTGATGAAAGGCCGGGCATTTCCGACTGAATCATTGGTGCGCGCTGGAGAGACGCTGGGGCAGGCATTTGAAAGGACGGTGAAGCATGGACAGCCGTGACGTTGCGCTGCAAAGCGTGATGCCCACGGTGATGGTGCCACGCTACTCTGAACTGGAAGAACTGGCCACGGCAGGTGATCGCATTTTGATGGCCGCCAACGGTGTCTGGCTGGAAGTTTGCCGCGCATGGTTGTATGCGCGCGTGCTGGTCGCAAAGCCTTCAATCATCCCGGTTCCATACGGGCAAGTGAGTGAGGTAATGCGGTTCGGCTTTGGCAAGCTGCCAAGGGCAATGGTCGCTCAATTTATCGAGCAGGCCAGAGCCAGATGCCCAAACGAGTGTGCTGCTTGGGTCGTCTGGAATCAACGGACGAACGAGTGGAGGCTGATGATGCTTGAAGAGACATCGGTCGGGCCTGGTCATGTCAACGTCAACCTGCCAACACTGGAGGAAGACGAACACATGGTCATGGATTTGCATTCGCATGGGCTGACAGAAGCGTTCTTTTCCAGAACTGACAACAAAGATGATCGAGGTGCGACAAAAATCGCCGGAGTCATTGGAAATCTTGATAAGCCGGAGGCGACAGCATCTTTTCGCCTCTGTGCGAACGGGGTGTTTGTGCCGCTTCCATTTGATAGCTCGCAAGGGCAGGAAGGAAACACATGATCCATAACATCGAATCACGCCTGCTTACGCGGGCGGTAAAGGTGGTGTTGGTCGGCGCAGGTGGCACAGGCTCGCACGTCTTACGACGGCTGGCCAACATGCACCTTGCGATGGTCGAGCTGGGGCATCCTGAAGGTTTGGATGTCTTGGTGGTAGATCCAGATACCGTGTCTAAAACCAACGTCGGTCGGCAGAATTTCTGGCCATCCGATGTTGGGCAGCCAAAGGCCGAAATACTGGTCAACCGCTGCAATATGTTGATGCAAACGGGATGGCAGGCTGAAATTGCGAAGGTCACTAACGATTCACGGTTCAACTCCCAGCCGGACATTGTGATCGGGTGCGTCGATAACAGGAAGGGCAGGGCAGCGATACTCAAAGCACTCAAGCGCAGCGTGTACCGCGCATCCTGCTACTACTTGGACATCGGCAATCGTGAACATGATGGCCAAGTGGTGCTGGGCGAGATCTTCGGTGAGAGCTTCAAACGGGAACATCGTTTGCCTCACGTCGCAGACCTCTACCCTGACATCATCGACGGGTCGCTGGATGCTACAGACGATACGCCAAGTTGCGGTTTGGCTGAAGCGTTGGAGAAACAATCTCTGTTCATCAACGACACGATGGCGAATGCGGCTTGCAACTTGTTGTGGGAGCTTTTCCGTTATGGACGGCTCACGCATCACGGCCAATTCGTCAACATCAAGTCAGGGCGCGTAACGCCCCTGGCCATCGATCCCGAAGCGTGGAAGCGCTTTGGCTACGATGAGAATGCAAAACCAAAGCGGCGCAGTAAGGCCGCGAAGAAGTAGGTAGTTAGCAACGGGTCCCATCCGCGACGTTTGCGGATAGGGACACGATGAATCCCCTTGTTGGAAATAGCCATCAGGGGGCTTCACTAAGTCATTGCAGGCTTAGTGAAGCCCCTTTTTGGCTTCTTCACCAACAACACAAAGGAGATTCATCATGCCGTTATCTGCTGAAATGCGCGATTTTTTTGACAAGGTGGCCAAGAAGAACTTTTCCTTGGCTTGCGATGTGTACCATGCTCTTGCAGCTGGGGAAGAAATAACCCCCAGCCTGCGAGCCAAGGTACAAGAGGCATTGCGTCTTTCACGTTAAGGTGGGGCGCAACGAAAAAGAAGAGCCAGCGCATTCGTGCGCTGGTTTTTTCGAGTGCTTATCGATCAGCTTTGCTCAATCACTCGGGCAACATCTCCACGGCAATCTGAACAAACGCCGACCAGCAATAGGTCTCCGGCTTTGACTACGCCTGAAAAATTGGTGATCGTGACCGCGTGGCCACATTTACCGCACCAGACATTGGAGAGCAGCGTTTTTCGGGTATCGGGTGGAATAGCTGCCCACAGCCTGGCTGCGGGTTCAGTAAATTTTGGGATAGATTCAGTGGCCATAGCAAATTATAGAGAAAATATCCTTTAATGCTAAACTTCAAAACGCTGCATGGTGCAGTAACCAACTATGGAGGATAAATTATATGAACCGCAAAGAACTGATCGATGCACTGGCCGCAAAGACCAACAGCACCAAGGCTGATGCTGACCGTAGCATCGCAGCGCTGATCGACATCATCACTTCCACACTAAAGAAGGGCGACAACGTCGCGTTGGTTGGCTTCGGCACTTTTGAAGTACGCAAGCGTGCGGCACGTACCGGTCGCAACCCACAGACCGGAGCAGAATTGAAAATCAAGGCAGCCAAAGTTCCTGCATTCAAGGTCGGGGCTACCCTCAAGGCTGCTGTGAACGGCACGAAGAAGTAATTATCCCCATACGCAACCACTGGGGCATCCTGGTGGTTGTGTTTCTGAATGTCGGCTTACAGGCAGTGTAGTAACGAGGTGTGACATTCCGCAAAGTGCCAAGATCGGAACGACAGTCGGGGGGCTGCGACGTCCGGTTATCGGCCTTTGCGGACCTTGGCGATTTTATGAAAATGGTATCGCTTCAGCCAGCGGCAATGTCCGGTTCCAAGTTTTTCGAACTATCACTTTCGACACGTTGCGGTCATTCGATGAGAGTGGAAGCAGATATTCAGGTTGATACCGCTAGGGTATTGCAAAGTGTCTAGTGTTTTGGAGTTGATTCATTCCCCAACCCAGACAAGTTTCTTGGACAGCCACAATCCAAGCAAAGCTGATCTCCAGCTTTTACATCCAACACCTGTGCCTTGTGTAACTGAATAATTATTGCCAAGGGACTTCTTTCGAGCAAAGCCTCAATCTGTCTTACAGACTCTGAATCCCTCTCGGAATTCCTCCACAAATTTGTAAGATTTTCGATCTCTTCTTTTGACCACCGCTTACCACTACGACCAGATTTGCTTCTCTCTATAGTGACTGACGTCGAATTATCAGCACGAGGATTTATTACTTTCCCAATGAGTGATAGCAGCGGGATGAACTTCTCAGGCAAATTCGAGATATCTAAGTCTCTCCCCTGTGCAACCCTGGATAGATGCGACTTCAGACGACTAATCCCCTTTTTTTCTAATTGCCTAATCCTTTCCCTAGAGAGAGACAGTTTGTCTCCAATTTCTTGCAATGTTTTATCATCCCCGTGCAAGCCAAATCTCAATACAACAATTTCTTTTATTCTCAAATCCAGACGTTCCAAAATATCATGAATGGTTTCGAGCGACACTACAAACGGGGTTGTATCACTGGGATTGTGATTTCCCATCACAAAAGGGAGGATTGTTTTAACAAGGAATCCATGATGTTCAAGTTCAAGCCTGAGATTGTTTATGCTTTTTCGACCAATATTTGGTATCCGCAGAAGGGCTGAAAAACCGACGTCCCCTTTTGCCAAAAAATCTCGAACAGTCATGCCACTTGGGAAGTCACCCTCGCATGCTGCGTTCTGAAGGGCGTTACGAATACGGGGATCACAAAATTCATTGATAAAATCAAGCAAAGGAACATTCAGCCAAGGATTCTCCGAATTTCCTTCCATGGGATCTTGAGTGACTTTTCTTCTCTGATATCCAGCAAGGAAAGCAACCCACTCTCTTTCCTTCGCTGTGCATGGGTTGGCAGTTCCCAGAGTTACTTGCATGAAATGCTTTTCCATCCCTGTCGAAGGCAAAGCCACCCCTTCAATTAAATCAACAAGGCGAGCAATTTCATCTTGGGAAAGCATGCTGATGACTACTGGCTAGAGTTAGAACACACTTGTACACTACTGCTCACCACAGCAATACGTTTTTCGCAGACAAGGTCAGTCACTGGGGGACATCCTCAAAATCATCATGCAAGCGTGTTTCAGCCGTGGCTGCCAACTTCTTCATAAGTTCTTCTGGTGGTAAATTCTTTATAACGGAGCGCAAGTGGTCGTAGAACGCTTTAGACTCGTGATCAATTAGAATATCAGATTCCAAAAGGTGTCTACCCATAGACAGCCCTTCTATTGATCTACAACGACTTAGTGCAACATAGGTTTGGCCTGTCTCAAATGCCCCATCCCCAAGATCTAAATGAACCTTTTCAATCGTTTTTCCTTGGCTTTTGTGTATTGTCATAGACCAAGCAAGTATCAACGGAAATTGTGTGTAGCTGCCGATTTCATTTCGATCAATTTCTAGTGTGCTGGAGTTCCAGCCATATTTATACTCTTGCCACTTTACGTGACCAACGTCCACAAGTTTTCTGGTACTAGAAAGTTCAACTACGATATTGTCATTATCAAATCTTTTGACAATACCAACGGTGCCATTGATCCATCGTCCTTGGGTGTCATTCTTAACAAACATAACCTGAGCACCAACTTTGATAACAAGTTCAAGTGGGGAAGGAAGCCTGTCTTTTTTAAACTGACCAGCCAACACTCCTCTATAAGCTCTTGAAGGGCTATCAATTTTTCTTAATTCAGCCAGATTTCTTTTATCAACTTCTGCGTTTCGTGGTGATAGCCAAACTGCCCCTAGTGGAGGGCTATCTGTAATCGAACAATTTAAATTGATCACACCTATGGAGTTTTTCAATTCCACGCCCTCTCGAATTCGGGTGAGAGCGTCAACAAATCGCTGATCAACCTGACGAAATGTTTTGTTCAATTCAACAGCGTAATACGTGGTTTCGTTCAGACATTTTGCGTTGTAGAACTTCGCTGATCCGTAAACTCGTTCAAAAAGATCCCTCGTCTCTTGGGTAACAATTGGGGGAAGCTGAAACATGTCGCCAATCATAATTACTGGCAGACCACCGAATGGTTTGTCAACGCCCCTATTGAGGCGAAAGTATGCGCTGACCCCATCAAGCAAATTAGCTGTAACCATTGATATTTCGTCGATGATTAACAACTTTGCTTCTTTGATTTCTCCTCTATGGGGGGCTTCCTTTATATCTTTCTTAATAATCCATGCAGGTGGAAGATGACACAATGAATGAAGTGTTTTTCCTTCAATGTTTATAGCCGCAATAGCCGTTGGTGCACCAAGCAACACGGATCCCTTGAATTCACTTAACAACCACCTTACAAATGTACTTTTTCCAGTACCAGCTCCCCCAGTAACAAATATCAGGGGGAATTTTGTTATGATTAGTTGTCGGACAAGTTTGTATTCAGGAAGCACCTCAATAGTTGAAATGTCAAATTCAGACCTGATGGGTTTCTTGGCTTTTGCATGGGCGACGATGTCTCTGCTGTAGGTTAGTTCACGTTTATTCGATTCATTATTTTCCCTTGATTGACTCGATTGCTTTTTAAATACAAAACCCGCAGCTGCTGCCAGTGCCAATAAGGTAAATGGATCCATATCAGCTATTAGAACGGATAAGGTTTGTCATCATCACCCCAAGAACTGGTGGTTTTTCTACTAACGTCATCACCGAATGGGATGTCGAAATCATCACCTTTCTGCGAAGCTGGTTGTACCGTGGCTTGCGCTGACGGACTCCCTGACTTACCGCCAAGCATCTGCATTTCATTTACAACAACCTCTGTCATGTAGCGGTCTTGACCTTCCTTGTCTTGCCACTTGCGGGTCTGAATCTTCCCCTCGACATAAATCTGTGAACCTTTCTTCAGGTACTGGCCAGCAATCTCTGCCAGGCGGCGGTAGAACACCAGATTGTGCCATTCGGTCTTTTCTTGTTTGACGCCGGTTTTATCTTTCCAATTTTCCGATGTAGCCAGCGTGACATTAGCCACGGATTCACCATTGGTCATTTTCTTGACCTCAGGGTCTTTGCCCAAGCGCCCGACTAATATTACCTTATTCACTGACATTGAAGCTCCATTCTTGCCTTTATTCGCCCAATAAATACGCACATGATATTAGAATGTTTAAAATTAATAAAATATCATACAATAGAAACAGGCTTTAGTTGACATTGTTTTATATACCATGCGAATATGTCGCTGATATTATATGCATGGCTTTCTAATATGATGCTAACTATAACCCCGGCGGATTTCAAAAAGCTTTCAGATTCCTGTCAACGCGAACTGCTAGGCTTGCTTGGCTATATAAATGGAAATGAAGGTAGTGAGGACAACGAATCTATTCCATACGAGGACATCTACTTGCGATTAGCGGGTGATAACTCATACTCATCAAATCAAGACAACCAAGAAGCTCCGTCTGGAGCAAAGCGAGTAATTGACATTACTCCAGAGCAGGCAAAGGATTTAATTGCAAATATAAGTGACAAGAGCATTGAAACACTTAGGTGTTTTGCTGCTGGTGAGCCGATAGCTCTTGATGACCTGCTTGGTGAGAACAGGCCATACTCAAACTTTTCCGACTTAAAAAGAAGTTTTGTTGGTGCTGTAAATAGACGTTTAAGAACGGTGACAGGGAACCGACAAGCTGTGTTATTCCTTACGGTTAAATCCAGCAGCCCACAAATGGGCGCACAAATTTCTGTCAGGCAATCTACAGCAACCTCGTTGAGCCATGCTCTTGGATTGTCAGTTTCCGACAACGCCATAAATCAATAGAACAGTCACTTCTGGAAAAACATGCAGTCCGACAAATTTACATTGCGCGATCCCATTCAATACGATGATGTGAAGTTCGAGCTGAGCAAAGAGCAAGTGAGCCGACTTAACGAATGGGTAATTGGGGTGGAGCAACGTGCGGCTGTTATTCAAGTAGAAAAAGCCAAAGTTAAAGGCTGGAAATTCCCTTATCCCAGACCATTGCCTTATCACGGTGCAATAGGTGGCAGTCTTACATTTACATTTGCGCCCAATGGAATTGGTGTTTATTGCAAAGTAACAGAGGCTATCACTGACGAGTCTATTGATTTGTCAGATTACGGTGATTGGTAGCTGTGTCCCACACTGTCAGCATCACCGGGCAGGAAAATCTTAAAGGCAGGGGCTATGAAAACAGGATTCGTGAAGTGCAGCTTGGTGATGATGGTATCGCTCCTTGGTGGAGTGAGTTTTAGTGCATTCGCAGCAGAGGATTACTTACCCCCGGTTTCCATGCAGAAAAATATAATCACATATACTGTAAAGCAAGATGGAAGCTATCGAGACGTGCACGAAACTTCAATATTGATTGAAAACGAGGAAGGGGTATCAAACTACGGAGAAGAAAAAATCCCGTATACCCCAAAGCTTGAAAGTTTAAAAATACTGGACGCCTACACCCTACTGCCCAATGGTTCACGCATTAAAGTCCCGCCAGAAAGTATTCGTACCGTAAAAGGCGACATGGATAGCGAAGCGGCGAGTTATAGCGATACCCAATATAAGGTGATTATTTATCCGAATGTGGTTGTTGGGAGTCAGCTATATTTAAAATACATTAAGACCCTTCATACTCCGCTGTTTCCTGGGCAATTCGCTCTCAGGCAAACATTTTCGCCCTATATCAAATATGCACATTCTGAGGTCAATGTTAATTACGATCCGAGAATCAATATCAAATTTGATTCCAAGGGAGTTGATGGGGGGGCACTGCCTGTCAAGGACGGAATGCACCGTTACCGCTTTACATATATCCAGGACAAATTTATCCCCGTCGAGTTAGACCAGATCGACACTGATGATTATTCGCCGTATGTGCTGGCTACAACCTTTGCCGATTATGGAGCGTTGGGTGCTGCTTATCAGAAAAAGTCTAAACAACAGACAAGAGTCACTCCAGCCATCCAGAAGTTGGCTAATGAGTTGACTGCCGGTGTTGATACGAAAAGAGAGCAATCACGCATTTTGTACAACTGGGTGAGCAAGAACATCCGGTATGTTGGCTCTTACATTGGTGATGGCGGATATGTCCCGCATGATTCACAAACCATTCTGAACAACCGATGGGGCGACTGCAAAGACCATGTGGTAATTCTGGAGGCGTTACTGGCTGCAAAAGGCATAGACAGCAGTCCAGCATTGATCAACACAGGCCATTCGTATGTACTCCCTAAATTGGCAACACTTGTATTTGATCATGTGATTACCTATGTTCCGAGTCTGGATTTGTACCTTGATTCAACTGCGCGGTTTGCACCATTTGGAAGGCTGCCATCGACAGATTTTGATAAACAGGTAGTGCTGACTGGACTCAATAAATTAGGCAAGACACCTCCCATGCTAGCCTATGAAAATGTAGCCAAGACTTCGACCCTGCTCAAGGTGATGCCTGACGGAAGGATACAAGGGTCGAGCAAAGTTGAGACCTCTGGCAATTTAGAAATAACTTTAAGGAGCAAGCAATTCTCTAATCAGGGAATGCCGCAACTTGAAGTTGTAAAACGGATATTGCTCAGAAATAATCTGACAGGGATTGGTGAGATACATTCAAGCGACCCCAATGATCTCAATAAACCGCTTGAGGTCAGGACAACGTTCACGTTAGACCCTGTGTCGAATTTCCCCGGACCCGCAGCAATGCCCATACCGACTGGCATTGATCTTGAAGTGATCACCGGCGAAATGCTGCCGAAACCAAAGGACAGGTTTAACTTGCCTGAAAGTTGTGAATCCTTTGTTTATAGCAATCACTATGAAATTGAGTTCCCACCCAATATCAGGATCACGCATGTGCCAGAAAATGTAAGGTATAGCGATGACTCTGGTCAGTACACGGCAACATACCTGCTGACAGGCAACAAATTAGAGATTAGTCGTGAGCTGTTCGTTCAACACCCAATTATGATTTGTGGTGAAGCCGATAATGAAATGGATAAAAAGTTCTTCCCGATTTTCCAGCGGGACATGAGGGCGCAGGTGATATACGAATAGGTCAGTTGCAGGTACAGCGTAGGCAAGACACATGGCAAGCAGATCAGGATTGATGCCATCTTGCTTGGGTACGAAGATTCCAATGCCAAAATCGCCTCCGAGAATATATGTCTCGTAGCAGCAGCCGTGATCCTCTAGGAATTCGGCGGAATGCACAAAGTCATGGCTCACTGCCGGGTTACATCAAGTTCTGGTTTCGGGCGGGGAATATGGCAGAATGAATAGCAGGTCACCCTATAAAGGATTTTTCATGGACGCAGGGCAATTAAAAACATCAATCAGCCCTATCGGTGGAATCGGAACCTCGTTTTCAAAGGATAGAGACTACTTCGTTTCAACTGCTGAAAGTCCACCCAATTCAAGTAGATTCGAAACTTTGATTAAGTTTCTAGGGGGTGATGTAGTTCCAATATGCATCGTTGTTGCCATGAACTCAAAAGATGCTGTAAGCAACCACATCTCAATGGCACGAATGGGGATATCAACTAATAGAAGTGACTGGAATGAAGTTGCAATAAAAGATTTTGCACCTACCCAATTGATTGAAATGTTGAATTCAAATGATACGGCTTATCAGCCAGAGTCTATTCGATGTGAGTATTGCGAAACATTGTTAAGCATGTCAGGTTTGAATTACCAGAAAAAAAGTGGTGGATTTTTTAAACGACTATTTGGATAGACACAATTTAATTGCTGACCAGTGTATGTTCAAGTTATCTCATAATTACGCAGAATTCCGCCCACACAATGCCCAGAATTGACGGGTTGTGCGCAAAATCCGTAGGGTTTAGCTGCATCCTTAAGTCATATAATTGAGCAATCATGAACATTCCAAAACTCAACATAGTAGCTATCGTCAGTTCGATAGGTGCAATCCTTCTGTGGGGATGGCAACCAATAGAATCCATATTTACGGGAGGATACAACGAGAATTTGAACGTGCAGATTAATTCAGAAATTGTTGAGACATGCAGGTCAGTGCCAAAAGGAAATAGTCTGGTGAATAGGTGTAACTCATCCGCTAGCAATACGAGCATCACGAGTAAAATATGCTCTAGACAATTCCATCTAACTAATAGCTAAGATGTGCGAGATTATGTTTTCCGAAAAGTTTTACGAGTTTGCAATTACCGCAATAGTTACCGGCATAGCTGCCTGGGCAGGAGGGGCGGCGGCGTTTAAGGCTGAACGGAAAACACGAGAAGACGCAGAACGCAAGTCACGAATAGCCTGATAGGCATTGTGACTATACCGCTCGGACTTGCCTGTATGTTATATCTGGCTAGTACGTAAAATAGGGAGTCAAACTAACCGATAATTTTCAAACCGCGAACGACGGCATGGTGTCGGAAGTGACGATTCGAAAAACTTGGAAGCGGACATCCCGGCAGCCCGAACCGACAGCCATTTCAGCAAACCGCCACAGTCCGGTATGTCCGACAACCGGGTGGTCGCAGTGCCCTTCCTGACATTCTGCTCCTGGCACCCAGCCGACCATCAAACCTTGAAGTAGATTACCCGAAAGCAGATGCCCAAAGCTATATTTAATGCCTTTCCTGCCCTATCCCCGCAACAACATTTCCCAATACTCCAACGAAAATCTCCAGTCCATCAGTCATGAGCTGTATCTGCTCTTCATTGGGTTTGGTCATGCCGATCATGGCAAGTGTCTCATCAAGAGGCAGCTCGCCGTACTTATTCTGGTAATGCGCCACATTAAGTGCCTGGCACACTCAGCCAGGTCTTCCTTGCTCACTTTTTCGATAAGCTGGTCAGCGAGTTTGTTATATTGGGCAAACGTCGATAAATCAGACATGAGGATTCTCCGAATATGAAGAGCTACTGTACCCGATTCTTTCTGTTGTCGGCCACCCTTGCGCTGGCCCTTTCATTCCCTGCCTGGGCATCTGACCTGCCCGATCCATCGCTTACGCCAGGCGCCATTAACCCCGAAGTAACGCAGCAGAACATTCACTCCACGGTCTGCGTGAAGGGATATACCAAGACGATTCGTCCACCCGCTCACTTCACCAACAAGCTGAAAAAGAGGCAGATGCGTGAGTATGGCTATGCCGACAGGAACCCGAAGCATTATGAGGAAGATCACCTGATCGCCCTTTCAATCGGCGGCGCACCCGATGATCCTCGCAACCTTTGGCCTGAGCCACGTAAGAGCGAGTGGGATGCCAAAAAGAAGGACCGCCTTGAGTTTGTACTTTACAAGATGGTATGCGCCCAGGAAATATCACTTGCAGAAGCACAGCACGAGATGGCGACAAACTGGATAGAGGCTTGGAAGCGATACGTGACAAGTCACCAGCACTATCAGTTTAAGCGGGTTGATTGAGTGAATAGGTTACCTCCAATGAACAAACAACCGTCAAAGAGTTCCTCGAACATCATCGGCGCGATATTCAGCACCAACGCTGGCCGCGATCCTGAACGTCTGAAGATGAAGTATGCAAAGATGGCACAGAGTCCTTTTATCTTCCTGCGCGGTGCCTGTCATCTGTTCTACGATGCCCTGCCTGATTCGGCTCTATTCCGTGACGCGCCTCTGGCTTGGTGCTGCGGCGACCTGCATTTCGAGAATTTCGGCAGCTATAAGGGTGACAACCGGCTGGTCTATTTTGACATCAATGACTATGACGAGGCTGCCCTTGCTCCCGTCACTTGGGACATGATTCGCCTGTTGACCAGCATTCAGTGCGGGACTGATGCACTCAACGCAACGCACGCCGAAGCCTTGGATGTCAGTCAAAACTGTCTGGATGCTTACCGCAGTGCGCTCATCAACGGCAAGCCTCTATGGGTAGAGCGGGACACTTCCGATGGACTCGTGAATGTGTTGTTGACCTCGTTACAGGAACGCAAACGCGCTGACTTTCTCGATAAGCGCACGATACGCAAAGGCCGCCACCGCAATTTGATACTGGACGGGGTGAAAGCACTGCCTGTATCAGATGCACAAAAAAAGTCGGTTACCGAGTTCATGGATCGTTTTGCCGCCACACAGCCTAGCCCGAAGTTTTTCCAGGTGCTAGATATTGGGCGCCGCATCGCAGGAACCGGCAGTCTCGGCGTGGAACGTTTCGTAGTTCTGGTAGAAGGCAAGGGTTCTCCCGACGGCAACTACTTGCTCGACATCAAGGAAGCCAAGCCGTCAGCGTTGGCGCCGCGCCTCGCGCGCCTTGGTATCATGCAGCCGACCTGGCCGGATGAGGCAAGCCGAGTAGTGTCTGTCCAGAATCGAATGCAGGCAGTAGACCACGCCTTCCTCCAATCGGTGAAGCTCGACGGTCTCTCCTGCATCCTGAGGGGGCTGCAACCCTCGGAAGATCGGGTTGCCATCGGCGAATGGGGCAAGAAACTGGATCGACTCGAAGAGGTTGTAGTCATCATGGGTCGCATCCTGGCTTGGGATCAACTGCGTGCTTCAGGGCGATCTGGAGCCGCCAGCGCCGATGAGCTTATTGCATTCGCACAACGTAACGACTGGATGAAAGAAATGCTGGATGTTGCAACGAAAATGACGCTGACGACTCAGCAGCAGTGGCAAATCTTCACGGAAGCATTGAGCGACGGACAATTGGCATAGGCTAAGATACAACCATGTGTGGACGCTTCACCCTAAATACATCACCCGCCAAGCTCAAGGAACATTTCGCTACAACGAACGAACTAAACCTGAAGCCGCGCTTCAATATCGCGCCGACCCAGACGGTTCCGGTCGTTCGTCTCGACGAGTCCGGCAATCGGGTATTCAGTTTCGCCCACTGGGGACTGATTCCATCCTGGGTCAAAGACTCTGGGAAGCTACAGCACCCCATCAACGCCAAAGCGGAAACAGCCGCCATCAAACCAATGTTTCGCCATGCTTACCGTAAGAGCCGTGTGCTGGTGCCGGCGGATGCGTTTTATGAATGGGCAACTAAGGACGGAAAGCAGCCCTACCTGATCAGGCTGCGAGATGGTGAGCCGATGGGGATGGGTGGCCTGCTGGAACATTGGCAAGGAACTGAAGGAGATGTAACGACCTTTACCATCCTCACGACCAATGCCAATTCACTGATGGCAAGGATTCACGACCGTATGCCGGTTATTATTAAGCCTGAAGATTACGCCACCTGGCTCGACACGAACTTCACCGATGTCATAAAGATTCAGGCGATGGCGCTGCCTTACCCAGAACGCTTGATGGAAGCCTATCCCGTTAGTCGCAAGGTCAACAGTCCACAGCATGATTCGCCGGATTTGATTGAAGAGGTGCAAGTATAATCTCGTGAAAGGTTGGTTTACTTGCAATACTTAACGGCCAATAGCTGCTCTGTGTCTCGTGCTTTTCGCCAGCGGCCACTTCTAGGCGATGTAAATAGTAGAAACAGATGTTATTTCAATGACGGCTTTCGGGCAGGCAGTTAGTATGTGCGTATAGCCGCTGGGTGCAAGGAGCTGATGGTTAAGTTACCTAATGGGAGATGTCCAATGACAAATCACGAATTGCGAGACGAGATACTTGTGGTAAATCTTGAAGGGCCGCTTGAAGCGGCAGACTTCACAAAAATAGCTAAAAGCGTCGATGCTTATCTGGAGCAACATGGCATGTTACGTGGAGTATTGATACACGCAAAATCATTTCCTGGCTGGAAGGATTTCGACGCACTGCTCGCCCATCTGAACTTCGTCAAGGAACATCATCGGAAAATCGAGAAAGTTGCGGTCGTTGCGGACGGAGCTGTTGCGAATATCATGCCGAACATTGCAAACCATTTCGTCCACGCTCAGTTGCGACACTTCTCCTCCTCTGACGAGGAACCCGCTTGGGACTGGCTGAGGCAAACCGTGAAGCATCCCTGATTTTGTATGCATTTATGACGTCCGCTTGGTGTCGCGGTCTGCGCGATACGACTGGCAGCTTTCTGGCATCGAACTTGATAGCATGTGGCTCCGCTGCGTGCCAATAGCCGCCGTTCGAGGGTGTTCTCCAATTATGAGTTTCAGCACTGAACAAGGGCGACAGTCACGCCGCGGTAGTGCAGGGTGTGGTCAGAGTTTCGCGACCTGGACGAGGCCGAACCACACGATCGCGTAGTAGAGGACCGCGAAGACCACGTTGCTGACCGCCAGCGGCAACCAGATCCGGCGCATGTCGACGCCCAGCCAGCGGAGCGCCACCAGGATCGGCTCCTGGCCGACCACGGCGCAGCCGAGGGTGAGGCCGCCCCAGACTCCCCACTTGTCGGTCAACGCCACGCTCCTCGGCGTGCGCAACCGCGTGACCCACCGGTCGATGAAACCGATCCGCGTGCTCTCGCCGGCAAGCCAGGCGACGACGAGCCCCTCGAAGTAGCCCGCCACCGCCACGACCGGCAGGAGGACCCACGGGTTGTAGTGCGCCGCGATGCCCACACCGACCGCCGCCGATGGCCCCAACACCAGGTTGGGGGTCATCGATAGCCCGACGATGGAGAGCCATGTCCAGAAGGTCGTCACAAGGATAGGAAATTTAACCGAATAAATCGAAGTATACTCTTCTGCACTGGGAGTTATCTTTTGCAAAGTAATGCCTGAGTGTCTGAAGTTGGTAGGCAAGCGGTCATTGAGTTTGGTAATGAATATGAGGCCGCAGTCGGCCAATACCAGCTATTCGAGATTGTTCTCAATAGCAGCCATTCCGCATTATCGATTATTGACTTAGATTACAAGCGAGAAAATCTTAGAATCTTTGCAGAGGACTTAGCCAGATGGAATTCAAGGATTATTACAAGATCATGGGGGTCGCGCGTGACGCGACTCAGGATGAGATCAAGCGTTCCTACCGCAAGCTGGCTCGCAAGTATCATCCTGATGTCAGCAAGGATGCCGACGCCGAGGCGCGCTTCAAAGAGCTGGGCGAGGCCTATGAGGTGCTTAAGGATGCAGAGAAGCGCGCAGCTTATGATCAGCTTGGAGCCAACTGGAAAGGCGGGCAGGAGTTTCGTCCGCCACCGGACTGGAACACAGGCTTTGAATTCAGTGGCGGCGGTTTCACCGGTGGAGATGCGGCAGACTACAGCGATTTCTTCGCATCGCTGTTCGGACGGGATTTCCGCTCCGGCAGAGACGGACGAGCGCCGCCTCATGCAAAAGGTGAAGACCACCACGCCAAGGTGCTCATTGACCTGGAAGACACTTATCAGGGCGCAACCCGCACCATCACACTGCGGGTTCCCGCTGTGGATGCGCAGGGCCATGTCATTACCAGGGATCGCGTTCTCAACGTAACTATCCCCAGGGGTATCCGCGAAGGTCAGCATATTCGCCTCAGCGGTCAGGGTAGTGCCGGCGGCGGAGAAGGCAAGGCGGGAGATCTCTATCTTCAGGTCGAATTGCGGGCTCATCCCCTTTACCGGGTCGATGGTCGCGATCTCTATCTCGATTTGCCGGTTGCTCCCTGGGAGGCGGCACTGGGTGCAACAGTGAAAGTGCCGACACTCGGCGGCATCGTGGAATTAAAAATACCGGAAGGTTCGGGATCCGGGCGCAAGCTACGGCTGAAGGGACGCGGCATACCGGGCGACCCGCCCGGCGATTGCTATCTGATACTGGCGATCGCGCTACCGCCAGCCGATACCGAAGCAGCCAAAGAGTTCTACCGGAAAATGGCGCAGGAACTTAATTTCAATCCACGCGCCAAGATGGGGGTGTGAGAAATGAATACTGAAAATAGTTTGCCACAATTTGCAATATGCATACTGGAAGAGCAAACCCAGCTGACGCTGGCTGATCTATGCCTCGCATGCGCTGTCCAGACTGAACGGATCATCGAGCTGGTGGATTTCGGCGTGCTGGAGCCGCTGGGCCGTGAACCGGCTCGCTGGATATTCGACGGCGCCAGCCTGCACCGCGCCCGTTCGGCCTTGCGCATGCAGCGAGATCTTGATATGGATATTGCAGGGGTAGCACTGGCGCTGGAATTGCTGGATGAGATCGCATCGCTACGGACGCGCCTGCGGGCGATGGGAGGCGAGTGCTGACCGATAAATCGCGCAGAATCGGAACGGTGTCGCTGGCATGCCGTTGCCGATGAGTTGGCGTTACAACAAGCAGCGATCGAGACTAACCGCTTGGTGTCGGGAACAGCCCTTCGCCACCATCCGCTTCCGTGCAGCCTGAATGAATTTTCTGAGTGCGAAAATCGAATGGCAGGTTTCGGGCGGTGAGTTCAGCGGGTTGATGTTCGGCAAGGTGCCAGCAACTGACCGTCATGGGGATCGCTGCGACCTTCCGGTTGTCGGCCTTACCGGACTCTGGCGATTTTCTGAAAATGGTATTGGTTCAGCCTGCGGGAATGTCCGGTTCCAACTTTTTCGCACCGACACTTTCGACACATTCCGTCATTCAGGCTCTATCAAATAGGTCATCGATTTCGTCGATAGCCAGCATCGCTGGTCCTTCGGAGCTTCGCGCATCTCCCTCCCAAGAATTATCAAAGTATTTATGCAACTCTTGGCTTACATCATACGATTCCAAAATGCTGTTCACATCACCCGTACAAACTTCCACCCCAAGGTCAGCAAGCTTTTTCTCGATAAGTTTTTTCAGTTCATATTCGGCGCTACGATCATCCCCGTATTCAACTCGTGAAAAAGCAGTATCCACCTCAATAAATTCAGCCAAGTTGTCTGATACTAGTTCAATCACATGCTCCTTTACTGATGCCGCCCGTTCTACATAGCCTTGTGCTGCTTCCGGTATCGCCGACAGAAGCGAATACATGGCTCGGATTTCATCATCCGACATAATATACTCAACGTTGTTTGCAACGAAATCTAAAGCTTGCTCAGGAGTTACGATACTGTGCACAATAGCCCACTCGATAACCCTAAGTGATTCCTCTGTTGCCTCCGCCCCCGTCCCTTCTGTGAGCACTAAAAGTGCAATCGGTCTTAAAAGCGATACGTCCACCTGCGCGGAAGCGAGGCAGCCTATGTAAGTCGTGAACAGTGACGAGACATACGAAACACTTGCTCCGTCAAAACCATTACAGTTGAAATGCTTAATTATTGATTCGCAAATAGAGCGGACATGTGCTTCAGTTAGCTGACCATTACTCTTGAGACTTCGCAGGGTCACTAATGACTGGCGAGTCATTAGGCTTAGCATCCCAACACGTATCGCATTAACATCCCCAGCATAACGCCCCAATACGTAATCACCGATTGACGGATTGAATAAGTCGATAATTGATGGGCCTTTCGAAGAAATCGTTCGATTGAGAAATGATCCAGTAAGCAGCCGGATATTGGACTGGAATTCACTTCTGCCATGAAGGTTTTGGTTTTCGGGCAATGCAATGAATCTATGATAAGCCGCTGCAAGAACATCTTCGCCAAGCGCATACCCATTAAGTACAATCAATATTACGATTGCGCGGCCAAAATCATCTTGTTGAGCTACGAAAGGATTTTCCCAAACTAGGGAGGGGTTTGCCAACGATTGAGTAATGTGGCTCCAGTAGTTATCTGGCGTACAGTTCTCAAGTTTCGTGGCATCGGTGATGTAACTGATCAGGCGAGGATTATAATTGTCATGAGCAATGATCTCGCGGTATCGCCGATTAAAATAGAGTTGATCAATGTATTCATCCCCCAAGCCAGAATGCCAAATGTGGTTATAAAGAATCTGGGCTTTGTCCATATCAGTCAAAGATTGGAGGCGCAATTCATATTCATTTCGCTGCACGTTGCTGTGTTCAAGGCTATCAATTAATAACTTACCCTGATTCAGAATCGTGCTTCTAGAAGTCAAAACGAATCGCTTATTCTTATTTGCAGCTACCCGCCGAATAAATTGCGTAATGTGATTTCCTTCATGCCCCCTAAGTGCATCCAAGTAGTTGCGGCCCAGGAAGTCATCAAAGTAAATAATCTGTTTGCTCTCGGGGTCAAAAGCCGACTCAGCTTCTCGAATGTCGTCGGCAATTTTAAGATAAGAAAAATCTTGGGTAACGTAATGAAGGCACAGGTGGTCAGCCAATGTAGTTTTCCCAACGCCGGGCTCGCCCGTAACAATGACTACCCCCATGCTATCCAATATTTTTAGTGCTGCCTCATGGTTTTCCGTCACAACATACCGAGACGATGAACAAATTATTTCTTCAAGCGAGAATGAGCTTCGACCGAAAATAGCGTTGTTAAAGATGTGCCCAAGGACACCAGAACTATAAAGCCAAAGCTTATAGTGCCGTCTTTCAACATGAGGCCTATCCTTGAGGAAATCGTTTAGGTCTTCTTTCCCATAAATGTCGCTCTCGGATACGATATGCGGGGCAAGGGCGCGATGAATAGCTTTTTTGTCGGTGCGCGAAAGTGGGTTAGAGACTGCCAGTAAATACCGATGCGGTTTTAGTTTGTCGAGCTTTGGCTTTTCAATCTTTTTTAGCGCTCGAATAAGTTGTGTTAACGGAGTGTTGCTCCAGTGCTTGCACTGCAGAATCACCTCGCTACCTGCGTCCGTAAAGAATCGACCGTCAACACCGGCATCTCTTCCCGGCTTGAATCGCTCGAAACGACAGCCTTGGACTTCTCCAAGCAGATCAGCACAAAGAATCTCGAATTCTTTGTCATTGAGCGGTTTGAAGTCATAGTCTGACATGGATGTTTAGTGCCCTTGTTTACTCAACGGTCATGCTTGGCCTGCTCGAAAGGACGGCACGTTAATTGGCTGCTGGCTCCACAAGCTGCCCAAAATAAGCCATGTTCATCGCATCGATAAGACCCTGTGGGAGCGCATTTTGTGCATGCAGTTGCTCTACCTGCTTTACCGCAGCGAAGGGCTTGCTTGTGCCCTTTGACACCGTGTACCCAAGCAAACCTTCAAGGTCTTCCGGGCCGATTGTGTGTATAGCATAACCTGGGGTGGCTGGGAGTACTGCTGAAATACGAGCATTCACTGCAAATGCAGATGGATTATTCGTATCAATGTCATGCAAGACGCGGTAGGGGATATCAAAAGCGTTGAGTACCCTTTGGAACGCCGTTATGTTGTGTTTTCCATCGCAATCAATAAAGGAAACCTCGCGACGCAAACGTTGATGCCTCGCAAATAGTCCATAAAGATCGGCTGCCCGCTCAAATGCGGCTATGGCGCTGAATTCCTCAAAAAGAACTACATGCTTTGCGAAAAACAGTTCATTTACGGTCGGATGAAATCGGGCGACCGTTTGCAGTTTGTCCTTTTCAGCTCTGTCACCGGGGCTTGGGAACAAGTCCTGTGTGACTTGGCTACCTTTCGAATCACCTGCTGTATTTTTGACGAGTCGGACGATGGCTTGATACCTGTCGGCGATGTCAAGAAAAAACGGGGAATGCGTGCAGCATGCCACCTGCATACCAGGCTGCGACGCAAGCCGGTATAAAACATCCCGCATCAACCTTTCCATTTGTGGATGCAAGTACAGCTCAGGTTCCTCAACCAATAACACTGTGGAACGAGTCATGGGTTGCTCGTCGGGCCCTATTGGTTGTGCTTGTTCTTCAGTCAATAATTGCAGCAGTGTCATGATGAGTGTGCGCTGCAGACCATGGCCTTGATGTCCAACTTTTGTTTCGATGCCCGCAAGGGGATCCTTGATGACGAGAGACGTGCTTGGCATCACCAATGCTCGTATTTCAGGTGGCTCTGTGTGGATGAACGCTTGGCCTCCAATTACTTCACTTAACCCAAGATTTATTTTTACCTGTAGTTCCCGTATTTCATCCGCTTGCCTTTCTGGATGCTGGTCGTCAGAGCGAAATAACTGAAGTACGGCATCGATTGCAATCTTGAGCGCAGCCATCTCTGGTCGTTGCGAAAGCCGTCTTTCAACGATGAGGTTAATGAGTTTTCCATATGTTGATGCGTCCTTAGCGTTCGTTTCGTCCGAAGCCTCGTGGACCGCTCTCACGAAAATGACTCGCGGGATTATGGAATTGGCGTTGGATTTCCAGTTACCTCCACCGCCTGGATTAGGTAGCCAAGTGGGTGACCCCATAACAACGAGATCTGCTCGATGTATTCGCACGAGTTCTCGCAAAGCTTCACGCGCAGCTAGATTGGGCCGAGCGGGTCTGCCTGGTAGCTGTTGAATCAGTGGTTGGTAGTCTGGGTGGAAAGCAGTCCAAGTGGTGTCAGCTTCGGGCCATCCACTGAACGTCTCATTCGAAGAAAAAGAGAAAAGCTGCTCCTTCCAACCGCCTTGTTCTGTGTCTTCTTCACCACCTGTTTCAAACCAGTATCGTTTCTTGAGCACCCACATATCGTTATGCATTCGCCCTCTGACTGCAACCTCTTGCTGTTCAATAGCAGTAAGCTGGTCGAAGTAACCGACAAGTTCGATTGCATTCGCAGTGCCTGTTTCATGGCGTCGGAAAAGCGATGGGTCTTTGATCCCCCCTCCACTCAAAAAAAAGCTCAGCGCTGATAGAACTGTCGACTTCCCGGAATTATTCTCGCCGATAAGAACAAGCAGGTCATCCCATTCAACGGAAAGTGATTCAATGGACTTAAAGTTCCTAACCTCAAATCGTTTTAAGCGCATGCTACATGCCTCCCTTTTGGCCTATATGCCATCTCTACGTTGGCTAGATGAATTGATAGGACATCAGAATAAAGTAGGTGCGAGCAAATCACCAGAGAATGTTTAGTAGCCAAAAACGAACTTCGAACATCTGCTCACTCGGCCTTATGTGATGCTTCACATAAGGCCGAGAATTGGACGGATACTGGATGATGGCCTGAGGGTGTCGCGCGCGTATACGCGAAGGGTCGAAAGCAACGGTTCTGAAAAGTAGGAAGCGGACGTTCCAGCAGGCTAACCCGATACCGAATTCATAAAAACGGCAAGGTCCGCTTAGGCCGAGGAACGGTCGCTGGTATTTGCATCAAAGAACTGGCGGGATCGTGCCACTAGCCGAACTTCAGGAAGTTTCCAAACAACTTCCATTTCCCGCCATCGCAAACCGAATATACCTATATATTTTTCCTTGTGTCCAACATGGGAATTGGTGTTAGATTAACCGCTCAGCTTCTGCCCTTATTATTAATACGTTAGACCCCCCACTCTTTTCACAAGGAGATATGCACCATGAGCAAAAATACAAAGCAATCTTCGCCCAAGGTTGCTCATCTGGCCGCAACCACATTGAATGATCCCAACGCTTCACAAACTGCTAAGAGTCTTGCAGCATCTGTGGTCGCTCAAACCAATACTGGCAAGCAGACTGGGAAAGAACTCGAGACACTTGCTTCTCAAGTGCTTCAAAGTTCTAAATACAGCGATGACACAAAATCTCTTGCAGCATCTGTTCTATCTCAATCAAACAAGGAGCGATGAATCGGCTACCCTGCGCCCCTTAGCTCCATTAGGGCTCAAGCCATCCCAGACCGCCATGGCCAAGCGACCTCCCCGAGGAAAGTGTGTTCACTGCCTTGCCGACAACGTGGATCGGACGTGGGATCACGTCTTTCCACGCTCTTGGTATCCCGACACTACGCCCCCAAATTTGCACAAATGGCAGATCCCTAGTTGCCAACCATGCAACCGTGACTATGGACGAATCGAGGAAGACCTCTTGTTTCGCCTAGCGCTCTGCGTCGACCCTCACGCTCCTGCAACTGCGGGGATTGTCCAGAAAGCACTCAGATCGATGAAGCCCGAGTTTGCAAAAGACGAACGCGACCGAGCGGCGCGCGCCGCCAGGTTGGCACTCCTCCGTAATGAACTATTTGATGGACCGGAAATACCGCGATCCGCTGTCTACCCCGGTCTAGGTGAGCGGTGGGGCCGTCCAGCCACGCAAGGCCTGGGAGTTCGGGTGCCCGCCGAAAGTCTGCGTCGCCTAACAAAAAAGATCGTTCGAGGCATCTTCTTCCTCGAGGACAACGCCTTCATCGAGGCTAACTACTTGATTAACTTCTACGCGTTGGCTGAAGAGAGCGCTGAGCCCATCAAACAACTCTTGGATCAATTTGGGAAAGAATATGCCCGAGAACCAGGCATCGTAGTTCGGCGAGCGGTTGCCGAAGACCTCCCGATGGGCGCTCTGTTCGAAATCGACATCTGGGGGCAGTTCAAAATGTATGCGTCAGTGGGGCCATTTGAGTCCTAACATTACGGTCGAGGGGGCAGCCCAACGGCTGCGTCGTTGGGTATCCAATCACATAGTGTGCTGACAGGGCTATCGTCTGCCCACGCTGTATCCACGTGGGCACAAAGAAGTGCCCCTTTTGTTTTCGCAGGTTAGGTTTTGCAAGCGCACTCCTAACCTACTGTGCATCAACCCAGGCTCTCATAATCCATCCGCTAGAACCACTATCTAAGCGTACTTTGAGCCAATCGCCAGAAATTTCTTCTACTGTGGGCACATCCTTCTTGTAGAGTCGCATTACTCTCTCGGAGTCCTGAGAAGCTTCTTTATACAATCCCAACGGTTCCCTAATAATCCGAACCGGTCTCCCAACAGCAAGTTGTCGTTGCGTACCTACAGAACCTGTTGATTCATTGCCCCTGCTTGATAGTGATGAATCAGTATCTTTCGTCGGTTGGATGGTCTGTTGCGGCACTTCAGCCCGTGAAGACACCAGTTCTGTTTCTTGCGAGCGGGCAGACACCAGCGCTTTCATGGTCTCAATCCGTTCTTGACTTAGTGGATGCGTCGCTAAAAATGGGATTGAAAAACCCGATGGTTCAGTTTGCATCTTTTCCCATAGCCGAACTGATCCGGCCGGGTCAAAACCAGCTTTAACCAAGTAATCAAACCCTTTCTTATCGGCATCTCGTTCTTCGTCACGAGTATAGGTTCGCTCAACCGCAGTAACTACGAGATTTGAAAGGGTGCCGCCCATGGGCACACCAGCCTGCGATAGAACCGCCCCAAGTATCTCGCCAGCAGTATGGCTGACCACACCTCGCTGTGACCGGGCAGCACTATGGTGCAATGCTAAATGAGCAAATTCATGGCCAATAACTGCCGCATAGGCATCTTGATCCCACCCTGCCAATTCGAGCATGCCGAGAGTAACGACCACGACATAGCCTTCGCTGGTTACAGACGCAAATGCGTTTGGCTCTTTTGAGCTCGTAATAAATAAATCCGCGTAAATTCCGGGAACCGCCTGTTGTATCCTGTGCTTTACTTCTATTACGAGCTTTATTTTATCCTTGCTTACGTAACCAATAGTCTGTCCTCGACTAACTAGACGGATAGGAGAGGTTGCTTGCGTCTCAAGGTCTGAGGCACGGAAGATCGCCGGACCTTGATGGGCGCATCCGGCTAAAATAAGAAAAGTGACGGCCAAAACTGCAAACCGAACTGAGCCGAACCGAAACGCACTGCAAACGGCTTGCGGAGGGGTTCTGCTCATGCTCGATAGGCACCCCAGAGCACGGCGGAGAGTAGAGGGTTCTTTCGTTAACACGATAGACTTTCTTTGAAGTAGGTACCAAAGCTTTAACGTACCTAATGTGCAAAACCGTTCCGTAGTCTCCCCGCCCTGCCTGTGGGTGTCAATACCGAAATCAGCATATCCAGATAGATGAAACATATGCGAATACTCTAAGTCAGAGGGGCGAATCATCCTTGATGGTCAGCTATAAATGGCCGAAAGTGAACTTCCGCAATGTGTCGGTTTGCGACGGTCAAGCCTGTAATTTCACCCCAGTCTGTATGACTGCTTCGACGCGATTTACAGACGCTCGCAGCAAACGGGATCGCATTTTCTAATATGCGACCGCTTAGGCCGAGAACCTGCACTTCAAGGTACATTGGATGAACGACCGCTCGGTGTCATTGCTGCCCTTTGTGAACGGTTAGCCGGTCACGTTACCCATCAAGTGTCATTCCTGATAACTACTATTATCAGGAATGGCACTTTTCGCGTCTAAGTTGGCAGTCCGCATTTACGCTTGGTGCGAAACCACGTAAAAGTACACAGAAACATGCTGTTAGCCAACTCGATATTGCGATAGCATGGCGCACCAACCAAGCAAGAAGAAAAATATGGACAAACTACTGGAGGGGCTAGAGCGCCCTGAGCGGATGGCAAACATCATCGCTCAACAATCCAAGCACATCAGAGATGACATCGCAGGCCTTGTTGAGGATGAGCAGAAGCCTGGGTCGTTTGGTGATCTGATCAAGTGCTCCCTGGAACTGATAGGTGCTCACAAGGAATTTCAGGGATCGAACGTGGTGTCGATGATAGGCAGACAGTTCACGAAATAATTATGATTATTTTGAGTTTGTCTAATTTTGGTTGGAGTGCTTGGGGGGAGTCGCAGCCGTGTCTGGTTTGTGCGCTCAAATAACGAAGGAACGTGAGGCTCGCCGCAAACGGGATCAGAAAATAGTCGCGGCTTGGGACGCAGGGCAGTCCTATACTGCCATTGGTCGTGCGTTTCGAATGTCGGGTGACAATGTCAAAGATAGAATAGAGCGATTCCACCGAGACAAACGAATACACGAAAGCATTGACCCGTTCGTCAAGCTTACCCCGAGAACGTTTCGCCTTCTCCTTGGGGAGGGGTTGACGACAGTAGAGAAAGTTGTCGATGTTTATCTAAGAAACGAGCTCTTTAGCATCCGCAATTTCGGAACCAAGAGTTTGATGGAGATCGAGAAATGGTTTCCTGTAAAGTCAGGCAAGAGTTCGCTAGCACCACCAGTGCATCCCCAGCACGTCTCCAGAACGTTTGGCAATCGGTAATTGCGCCAATCTGGTTGTCCACAGCAACCACAGCACGCCTGGGGTGAACAGGACTGGATGGGCTTGCAACACAGAACGTCCTCTATAATATGACATCGCGCCCAACAACAACTTGATATGTAGTCGCTTTGTGACTACAATAAACTCTACCAACCAATTTTAAGGAGAGTCGCTATGAGTACCGCTGACACGTATGTTCGTGCTCGTATTGACACAGCCACCAAGGAACGCGCTGCTGATGCACTGGAAGCAATGGGCCTGTCCATCTCGGATGCTATTCGCTTGCTGATGCTACGTATAGCGGATGAGCGCCGTTTGCCCTTCGATGTAAAAGTGCCGAACGCGACTACTCGCAAGGCCATTGCCGAACTCGAATCAGGCAAGGGCAAGCGTTTCGACAGCGTTGATGCACTGATGGCTGATTTGAATGCGGACGATTGATCGCTCATCAGCCTTCAAGCGAGATTACAGGCGTGTGATGGCAACGCCGCGCCACAGTAAGGATGTGGGTTCGCTGTTGCCTGAGATTTTGAAATTGCTGCTTATCGATGAACCTTTGCCAGAGAATAATCGCGATCATGCGTTGAGCGGTGATTGGACTGGGTATCGAGAGTGCCACGTCAAGCCAGATCTGCTGCTGATCTACCGCAAGCCAGATGCCGACACTTTGAGGTTGGCACGGTTTGGTTCGCATAGCGAGCTGTTCGGCTGATCAGGTCTATGTTGGTGGCCTGTGTTTTATTGCATAGCAGCGCAGTATTTTTGATAACAGATGGAGCAGGGGAGAGCAGGGGAGAGCAGGGGAGAATAGACATTGCACCACTTGGCATTAAACAGTGCGATGTGCTGAGAGCGTAAGTCGCCGAGCAGAATCAGATACCGGTGGAGCAATAATTTCTGTAAGATGCGCAAGAGTGTCCGCATGGATAGTGGCTTTGCGGACGTATCATCTTACAAAAATAATATGCTAACCGATTGAAATAATTGATTTAACAATCTGATTGTGATTCCGGTTGTCGTGGGTTCGAGCCCCATCAGTCACCCCACCCAATTTATTCCAGTATCGCAAAATATCTTGTTTGGAGCTTGCTCGCAGCCAGGTTGGGTTCAACACCGCCCGGCTGCCAGAACTTCTACAAGGCATGGTTACGCGATTCTCTGTGCGTTGCCACGTGACACTGCCGGCGCGTCTTTAGTACAAAACTAGACTGTATAGTCTAATCTAAGTAGAATTCGTTGATTATGAATATGATGATGGCTAATAGGGAACGGCTGCTGCTCGCTGCGCGGGAGTTATTCCTTGAGCAGGGCTACGACGCAAGTGTGGACGCGATCATTGGCCGCGCCGAGGTGGCGCGGCAGACGTTCTATAACCACTTCAAGAACAAGGAGAGTTTGTTTGCCGAGGTAGTGCGGGATTGCTTTCTCGACGTCCTTGCGCCACTGAACGGACATACCGACAATTTGCAGCAGAGCCTGATGAACTTTGTGGAAATATACCGGCAGCGGGCGCTTAACCCTGAAGGCATTGCGGCATATCGCATACTGAGTGGCCAGGCACAGCGCTTTCCCGAGTTGGTGCGCGAAGTCTATGCGCTGGGAATAGGGCAGATGACAGAGCGGCTGGCTGATTTTTTGCGCAAGGCAATGGATGAGGGGCACATCCGCCATGCCGACCCGGTGTTCGCGGCGGAGTTGTTGCTGGCGATGGCAGTGGGGCAGGAACGTTCGCAGCGTCTGTTCGGTATCCCGTGCCGGGAAGAAGATGAGCAGTTGAAAATAAAACAAGTGGTTGACGGCTTTTTGCGAATGTTTGCGTCGTAACGCGGCGCCTGATTAACCGGAGATTTGCCAGATGAAGCCAAGAACTCCTCACCTAACCACCACAGCCATCTTTGCTGCCATGCTTGTGCTTGCCGCTTGCGGCGCCAAGGAAGGGGGGGCGCCGCAAGCACCCGCAGGCGGCGCAGCGCCGCCACCGCCTGAAGTTGATGTAGTAACGGTCTCTACGGGTACCGCGACACTGACTCAGGATCTTCCCGGACGCTTGGAGGCACACCGCACCGCGCAAGTACGGGCGAGGGTGGAAGGAATCATCGAGAAGCGCCTGTTCACCGAAGGCAGCGACGTGAAGGCGGGCGATACGCTATTCCAGATTGATGCCCGCAACTATCAGGCAGCTTACGATTCCGCCAAGGCCGACGTGGGAGTGGTGCGCCAGACTGCAGAGCGTTACAGGCTATTGCTAGAAGCGAAAGCAGTCAGCCAGCAGGATTATGATTTGGCCGAGGCCAGGCTCAAGCAGGCCGAAGCGGCACTGTCCCGGGCGCAACTTGATCTGGAAAATACCCATGTACCCGCGCCCATCGCGGGGCGCATAGGCCGTGCGCAGGTGACAGAAGGCGCGCTCGTTGGGCGCGGCGAGGCCACGCTGCTCGCCACTATCGAGCAGGTTGATCCCCTCTATGCCAATTTCACCCAACCGGGCGCCGATGTACTGCGCCTGCAGCAGGCATTCAAGTCCGGCAGGCTGAAACGCGCGGGATCGGCGCAGGTCGAGCTCGTCCTTGAGGACGGCAGCGTCTATCCCCAGCCGGGCAAGCTGCTGTTCTCCAATCTCGCCGTGGATCCGGGCACGGGTAGTGTGTCGCTGCGCGCCGAATTCCCCAATCCGAAACAGGAGTTGTTGCCTGGCATGTTCGCGCGCATCCGTTTCCCGGAAGCCAGCGCCGACAACAGCATCAGGATGCCCCAGCGCGCGGTGCAGACCGGACCGCAGGGTCAGTCCGTTATGGTGGTGAATGCAGAGGGCAAGATGGAGCCCCGTCCGGTCAAAACGGGCGGTATGGCGGGTGGCGACTTTATCATCACCGAAGGCCTGAAGCCCGGCGATCAGGTGATCGTCAACGGGTTGCAGAAAGCGCGGCCCGGTACGCAGGTGAAGCCCGTGCCGTGGAATCCGCCAGGAAGTGTGCCAGCAAGCGCGTCAGCTCCGAATGCCCCTGCAGTTCCTGAGAAGTAGAGAGGGGCGTCGTGTTCGCAAAATTCTTCATTGACCGCCCGATCTTTGCCTGGGTCATCGCCATCATCATTTTGCTGGGCGGCGGGCTGGCCCTGCGCAGCCTGCCGGTTGCGTCCTACCCGTCGGTAGCACCGCCGGCTCTGTCCATCACCCTCAACTATCCCGGCGCCTCGGCGCAGGTGGTGGAGGAAACCGCCGTCGCTTTGGTCGAGCAGGAAATGAACGGCATCGAGCACCTGCTCTACATGGAGTCATCCTCCGAACTGGGTGTCGGCGCCATTACGCTGACCTTCGAGGCAGGCACCAATCTGGATGCCGCTTCCGTCGAGACGCAGAACCGCATCAAACGTGCCGAGGCGCGCCTGCCGGAGGATGTGCGCCGGCTGGGCGTGACCGTGGCGAAATCGGCGCGCAATTACCTGATGTTCATCGCACTCATTTCGCCGGACAAGAGTCGCGACAATGTGGCGCTTGGCAGCTATGCCGCGGCCAATCTTCTGGAGAATATCCGCCGCATTCCGGGCGTGGGCGAGGCGATACTCTTCGGCACCGAATATTCGATGCGGCTGTGGCTGAAACCGGAGAAGCTCCACGCCTACAATCTTTCGCCCGGCGATGTCACCAAGGCAGTGCGCGCGCAAAACACGCAGCTGGCCATCGGTGAACTCGGCCAACTGCCTGCGTCGGCAGGGCAGCAAGTGAATGCGGTCATAGTCACCCAAAGCAGGTTGTCCACCCCGGAAGAATTCGGCAATGTCATCGTGCGCACCAATGCGGACGGCTCCTCGGTGCGGGTAAAGGATGTGGCGCGGCTGGAGCTGGGTGCGCAGGATTATTCCATCGCCGCGCGCATAGACGGGCAGCCGGCTTCGGCCATCGCCATCCGCCTGGCGCCCAGCGCCAATGCGCTGGACACCGCCAAGGCGGTCAAGGCAAAGATGACAGAACTGGCCAAATCCTTTCCCAAGGGGGTGGACTGGATAGTGCCTTACGATACATCCCAGTTCGTCGAGATTTCGATCAGCGAAGTGGTGAAGACGCTGGCGGAAGCCATGCTGCTGGTGTTCGTCGTCATCTACCTGTTCCTGGGAAACTTGCGCGCAACCTTCATACCCAGCATCGTCGTGCCGGTCGCGCTGGTCGGCGGTATGGTGGGTTTGTACGCCGTCGGTTACTCAATCAACACCTTGACGCTGTTTGCCATGGTGCTGGCCATCGGCATCGTGGTGGATGATGCCATCGTGGTGGTGGAGAACGTGGAACGCATCATGACCGAAGACGGCCTTCCGCCGCGAGAAGCCACGCGCAAGGCCATGGATCAGATCTTCGGCGCCATCATCGCCATCACGCTGGTGCTGTGCGCTGTGTTCGTCCCCATGGCGTTCTTCTCCGGCTCGACCGGGGCGATCTACCGCCAGTTCGCGGTTACGCTGATCATGACCATCCTGTTCTCAGTGTTGATGGCCTTGACCCTGACACCGGCCTTGTGCGCCACGCTGCTGAAACATACGGCCGGCCAGGGGCTGGCGCCGACAACCGGTTTGCTCGGCTGGTTCAACCGCTATTTCACCAGAACCACCCAGCGCTACCAGCACGGGGTTGCCAAGGTACTGCAACGCACCGGGCGGGCTCTGGTGGTGTATGCAGCCATCCTGGGTGCGCTGGGCTGGCTGTTTTTTCATCTGCCGACCAGCTTCCTGCCCGAAGAGGATCAAGGCTATTTCATCAGCGTGATCCAGTTGCCGCCTGGCGCCACGCGGGAACGCTCGCAGGAAGTGCTGTCGGAAGTGGAACAGTTCTATCTCAAACAGCCCGAGGTGGAGCACGTCATCGGCGTGCTCGGATTTTCCTTCTTCGGCCGCGGGCAGAACGCAGCGACCGCCTTCGTCCGCCTGAAGGATTGGGATGCGCGGCCCAGCCCGGACAACTCGGCCTCTTCGCTGGTGAAACGTGCCAACATGATGCTGTTCCGCATCAAGCAGGCGATGATCTTCGCCGTCAACGTGCCGCCGATTCCAGAACTGGCGGCCATCGGCGGTTTCGATTTCCGTTTGCAGGATCGTACCGGGCAGGGGCGGGACAAGCTGCTTGAAGCGCGCAACATGGCGCTGGGCATTGCGAGCCAGAGCACCGTACTGGCGGGCGTGCGGCCTGAAGGGCAGGAGGCCGGGCCGCAACTGCAGCTCGACATTGACCGCCTGAAGGCGCGGGCGCTGGGCATAGATATCGCCGACCTGAATGAAGCCCTGCAATCGGTGCTCGGCGTGGCCTATATCAACGACTTCGTGCGCGAGGGCCGCATCCTGCGGGTACAGATGCAGGCGGAGGCGGACAACCGCACGACGCCGGAGCAGATAATGCGGATCCCGGTGCGGAACACACAGGGCGGCATGGTGCCGCTGTCCGAGATCGCCACATCGCGCTGGGTGGCGGCCTCGCCGAAACTGGACCGCTACAATGGATTGCCCGCAATGAAGATTTCCGGCGGCCCCGCGCCGGGTCGCAGCAGCGGCGAGGCCATGCTGGCGATGGAGGACGTGGCGTCCAAACTTCCGCTTGGCTTCGGTTTCGAATGGTCGGGAACCTCCAATGAAGAGCGTCTCTCCGGCAGCCAGGCGCCGTTCCTGTTTGCCCTGTCGGTGATCGCGGTGTTCCTGTGCCTGGCGGCGCTGTACGAAAGCTGGTCCATCCCGTTCGCCGTGATCCTGGTGGTGCCCATCGGCATACTCGGCGCGGTGCTGGCCGTGACCATGCGCGGCCTGCCCAACGACATTTACTTCAAGGTCGGGCTGATTGTCATCATCGGGCTTGCGGCGAAAAATGCGATCCTGATCATCCAGTTTGCCCGGGACTTGCAGGATCGCGGACACGATCTGGTTGAGGCTACGCTGGAAGCCTGCCGCCTGAGATTCCGCCCCATTTTGATGACCTCCATCGCCTTTATTCTGGGTGTCCTGCCGCTGGCCATTTCCACCGGTGCCGGCGCGAATGGCCGCATTGCAATCGGCACCGGTGTCATGGGCGGCATGATCGCCGCGACAGTATTGGCGGTGTTTCTGGTGCCGGTATTCTTCGTTGTCGTCCGGCGCTTCTTCCCCGGCCGTGCGCGGCAGCATGAGGACAAGCATGAGTAAGATGAAGAGAAAATTGAAAGCAGTCGCAGTCCTGCTGCCAGCCTGCCTGTTGGCGGCATGCGCCACCGGGCCGGACTACAAGCGCCCGGACGTGGTGTTGCCGGAAAGCTGGCCGGTGAAGCAAAACGATACAGCCCAGAAGGTTAGCGGCGCTAGCGAACAATGGTGGCATCTCTATGCCGATGCCTTCCTCGACCAACTCGAAGAAGAAGCGCTGGTTCACAATGCCGACATCCAGGTAGCTGCGGCGCGGGTGCTGGAAGCGCGCGCGCAGTTGGGCATCACCGAGGCGGACCAATATCCGTCGGTCAGCGCGAATATGGCGGAAAGCCGCACCCAGAGCAGCTTGGCAGGCACATTCCCGCGCCCGGCATCGTTGCCGCGCACCCAGAATTTATCGCGCGTCACGCTGGGTGCGAGTTATGAACTCGATCTGTGGGGCAAGCTCCGCCGCGCCAGTGCAGCCGCGCGCGCGGAACTGCTCGCCGCGGAATCGGCGGGGGAGACGGTGCGCCTTTCCCTGACCACACAGGTGGCGCAACAGTATTTTGCCCTCGTATCGCTGGATGCACAGGAAGCGGCCATCCGCCGCGTGCTGGCAGGCCGCCAGGAAAGGCTTGCGCTCAACAGGAAGCAGCTCGAGGTCGGCGTGATTTCCGAATACGACCTGCATCAGGCGGAAGCCGACGTGGCTGCCGTGCAAGCGCAACTCACCTCGATAGCCCAGGCACGCGACAAGCAGGAAACCGCACTAACGCTGCTGCTGGGGCGCTCGCCGCGCGACGTGATGGGCAGCACCCTGCATCGCGGCAGCCCGTCTCTTCCAGCCGCATCGGTGCCGGATGGGCTGCCTGCTGAATTGCTATTGCACAGGCCTGACCTGAAGGACGCCGAGTCTCGCTTGATTGCGCTGAATGCACGCATCGGCGCAGCTCGCTCGCAGTTTTTCCCCTCGATAACCCTGACCTCGTATCTTGGCAGCGAAAGCGTCGCGCTCGCCAACCTGTTTACCGGCCCTGCGGGAATCTTCCAGTTTGCCGCCAATGTCAGCCAGCCGGTCTTCAATGCGGGACGCGTGGGGTATCTTGTGGATGTAGCGGAATCACGCCGCGACCAGGCTTTGGTGCAATACAAGCAGGCCATCGCCAGTGCCTTCGCCGATGTGCGCAATGCCTTGTCGGCACAGGAATCCGCCCGGCAGGTGCTGGCTTCAGAAAGTACACGCAGCGAAGCGCTGGCGCAAACCTACCGCCAAGCCGAGTTGCGCTATCAAGCGGGCATTGCCAGTCGCTTGGAATTGCTGGATGTGGAGCGGAATTATCTGCAAGCAGAGTTGAACCGGTTGGATGCTGAGCGCTCCCAGCGCAGTGCAGTCGCCGACCTGTTCAAGGCGCTGGGAGGGGGATGGTAATCCCCAGATAAGCAAAGCTCCACAAAAGCGGAATAAAGAAATAAATTGTAGAAACACGCTCCTATAATTAAGTTTAACTTAATTTATTAATATTATGAATATAATAAATATTAATTATTTTAACTCCATCCCGCCCCTGAATTCATACTTCGCATAATGTATACCATCCGACAAAAAATCCGCAAGTTTCGACTTTTTGTCCCGAACCCGGCATAGATGCTTCTGACTATTTCGGCCCACAAACCCCCCTTTTTTCCACTCCGCGCAGAACCCTAAAAATGCCTAAAAAATAGGCGAAAATGTTTCAAAATGGGACTGATCGGCTACGTGTTACTCCAGAAGGCGAAATACCCCTCGGACGAAATCTGGTAAATTTGCCCAAAAAACTGGCCGAAAAAAACACTTTCATGGAGGTAAAACTGGACGGCCTCACGTCCGTCCAGTTTTACCTCCATGAAAGAACCCCCGGCCAAACCCAAAAACGCAAATACATCAGATTTTGCCCTGCGGGGCAAAATCCGACCCAAAGCAACCCTACGGACGCCACAGTCCGCACACAGCTCCATCGTCGCAGGCCGGGACGACCGGCCTAAACGCTCCTGCATGGAGCTGAAAAAGGGCAGGGGTGCGCCTCCGGCGCATCCCCCCATCCGGGGGGACTCAAATCGCCCCTGCGCAGTTTTCGCCGGCCTGTATACAGTCTTCAAAGCACCTCCATCGGCTTTAAAACGCCGGCCTCCCGCAGTTGCTGCCGGTAATAAGTGTTCTGGTTCCGGAGCCTTTCCAACTCGTTATTTAGCTCAATTTGCTGATTTAGCACGTGTTTCAAATCGCGCTTGTCCGCCCAAGCGTCCTGGCACAAGAAAAACATTGCCTTGATCTGGCCAGGCTCAAAACCACCCCGGAACAGCGGTATGTACAGGAGGTGGTCCTTGCGCCCGATATAGAAGCCTTCCCAGCCTTCGCCACCAAGCGAAGCTAGGTCACCTTCATATTTGAGGCGCAAGAGCTTCCTGACCGCTTCCGGGGCGTCTGTTGAGCCTGAAATCCACCGTTCAAGGGTTTTCTTGTGAATCTTCAGGTACTGGCACAGCCAATCCCGATTAACCCCAACAACCAAATCCGCAAACTTCTCGAAATCCCAAGCCATCAAGATCCCCTCAAAATGTCCACTCATTACCGGCTAGAACCAAGCGGGAGGCCGACATCGCGATTTCGTACTTCGCATAATGTATATTATGTCAAATAACAGGCGCCAACGAAACGGCTAAAGCTGTGAGGGTTTATGCATGTAAATAAGATGGGGGTATTGCCCCACCACCGTGTAAAAGAGTTAAACCTACAAGCTCCATGGCGCAAAAAACCAAGCGAGGCTTTTCCGCGTTTCCGGTATTAAGACAAAAATTTTTGGGGTTATATGCGCAGTCAGACACATTTGCCGCACCAGATATTGAGGATTAATTCAGCCGTATGCCTTGTCCGGGTATGGAATTGAAATAACCCACCACAATCAGGGGATATTCCTACCCTCAGAAACCGCCGATGCAGGCGATGAGGATGACTGGTTACCTACGATCTGGAAGAATATTTCGTCGCGCTTGACCATACCCAGTTCGCTACGCGCACGTTCCTCAATCGCTTCGGTGCCCTGCTTGAGATCGCGCACTTCGGCATCCAGCACCGCATTGCGTGTTTGTGTTTGCTGGTTAACCTGCTTTTGCGCCTCGACCTGCCGGTCGAGATCCCACACTTTCAGCCAGCCGCCCTTGCCTAGCCAGAGCGGATACTGCAACAGCAGGATCAGGGCGACAAAAATCAGCGAGATCCAGCGCATCTAACAAGAACACGCCTACGCCAACTGGTAATAAGCGTCTCGCCCGGGATAAGACGCGCTGTCACCGAGATCTTCCTCAATGCGCAGCAGCTGGTTGTATTTCGCTATGCGGTCGGAGCGCGACAGCGAGCCGGTCTTGATCTGCATGGCATTGGTGGCGACGGCAAGGTCGGCAATGGTGGAATCCTCCGTTTCGCCGGAACGGTGCGAAATCACGGCGGTGTAGCCCCCGCGCTTGGCCATTTCTATCGCCGCGAAGGTCTCGGTCAGGGTGCCGATCTGGTTCACCTTGATCAGGATGGAATTGCCGATGCCCTGTTTGATGCCTTCACGCAGACTC
>ORMF011231533.1_pt1 | contig 54097 bp, 45 predicted proteins | sample 1779871 | NCBI WGS metagenome assembly ORMF01 (sample SAMEA104232316, study PRJEB22302) | groundwater metagenome | biome: forest; feature: aquifer; material: groundwater | place: USA | collected 2011-08-07 | depth 5.4 m | reverse complement strand
GTTCGCACTCAACCCTTGCTCCGGAGCCATGAGGGCTGACCGGGGAGCCCTACCGCCTGGACCGGGACTAGCTCGACATCGCGCCTTCGGGCCAGCGAATCTCGTCCCGGATGGCGGCTACGATGACCGTCTGAAACTCCCGATACACACACTCGGCGGCGGCAAAGCCCGCCTCCCGGAGCCACACGAGCTGCTCCTCCACCGTACTGGGCAATTCCATATGGGGCGATGCGATCTGGAACCCTGCATCTGGATCTCCGCCGACCCACGTCCCGAGTTGCTGAAACGCCGGCCCGGCGAGCTGTACGTAGTCCAGGTTGATGAACAGGCCACCGGGCGCCAGGATGCCGAGAGTCTCGTCGAAGAACTCGCGCACGCGGTCAGCACTCCCCACGTGATGCACCGCTCGGGCCGCGACCACCGCGTCGAACGGGCCCTGCACCCGCTCCACCCACCCCGGGTCGGACAGATCAGCCTGGACATACTGAGCCCGCCCGTCGAAACGCGCCAGCCGCTGCTGGGCGTGCTCCAGCATGGGTTGGGAGCCATCGACGAGCACCGCCTGCGCCCCGGCGAAGCGGTCGAGGATGAGCTCGTCCAGGTGGCCGGCACCGGCACCGAGGTCCGCATAGCGGAAGGCCTCGGTGGGCCCTTTAGGGAACAGCGCGCGCACCTTCGCGAACAGCGGCCGCCGCTCCGCGGTATGGGCCTCCTGTCGTTGAATCCAATCCGCGACGAATCGCTCGTCGGACCAACGATGATCATCTGCGTGTCCGTGAGCCGCGGCATGCCCATGGTGCTGGTGGTTTGCGTCCACATCGCCCTCCGCCCGGGTGTTTCTTGCGCCTGTTATACGCTCTGCTCGGGTGGCTCCCTTCGGCGCGCGGTTGCCGGAGCCGGTCGCTGCTTTCCACGCGACCGAGGCCTAGCCAATCTGACCACCTACGATGGCAAACTCGTGTGCCCCTATCGGAGATCCAAGAATGTTCGCAGCGGAGCGGTGTTGGAGACCCGCCGAAAGCTTACAGCGGACGAAGGATGGCGCGGGCAGGAGCCCCGTCGCTGTCGGCGACGCGGAGCGGGAGGCAGATGAGCTCGTAGCGGCCTGGACTGGTACGTGAGAGGTCGAGGCCTTCGAGGATCCAGACGCCGCCTTCGAGCAACGCGCGGTGGATCTCCGCGCCATCGACGTGGAAGCCACCTACCGAGAGGTAGTCCACACCGACCAGGCGAGTACCGCGACCGACGAGATACTCGGCCGCCTCGCGCGAGATGTAAACGAAGTCCTCGACGAACTCGTCCGTGGCCCAACAGCGCGCAGAGTTGCGCGTCTTGAAAAGGATCCGCTCCCCGGGCTGGATCGCGTGAGGCTCCAGCTCCACGACTTTGACGGCTTCGGGGTCGACAATCTCTATGACCCGTGCTGGGCCGACGGACGCATCCAGCGGCATCTGATCCAGGCTCCGCCCGTCGGGGACGTAGTGCAGCGGCGGATCCATGTGTGTCCCGGTGTGGGCGCCCATGGATATCATGGAGACGTTGGCCTGGTCACCGCGGTCGATGTGAAGAACCCGCTCGATCGAGACCGGCGGATCGCCCGGCCAGGTGACCATCTTGCTCCGAAGGGGGACCGAAATGTCGATCCACTCACCCTGCACGTTCAACCTCCGCGCGCTCATGAGAGGTATACACCTTGCCGTCTCGGCGATCGTCGTCGCCTCCGCGTCGATCGCGACGATGATCAGCAGCCCGGCCACCGCGCAACAGCCGGGGACCTTGATCAGCGTGGCGTTCGGTCCGCAGCAGGTATGGCAGCCATCAAGCACCGACACGGTCGTGCGACTTCAGCGGTGCGAGCAGCACTCGTGGACCTGCATCCGCCAGGTGATGGAGCAGGACGGCGCATCGGCCGACGCGATCGCCTTCTATCGACTTACGGGCTGGTTCCTGAGCGGCATCCAGAACACCGGCGCCGTGCAGGTCGGCGACGTCTTCGTGCCATGGCGCGCCAACGAGAATGCACAGCTCGCACTCCTCGGCGGCGTGCCCGCCGTCATCTATCCCGAGGTCGAAGCCGAGCGCCTCTCGATCGAGAGCCTTCCCGCCGCCGAGCCGCTCAAGTCGGCCTATCCGGACCTGATGTTCTGGCCTTCCGGACCGACGTTCGCCGGCGTCGAGGTCACCCCTGACGGTGGTCAACGGTTGGTGCTGCTCTATCGGGTGCTGAACGGCTGTCGTGCGTGCGAGGTCGTGGCACGGGCGCGGGTGGGATTCGACTTCACCTCCGACGGCGCGTACCAAGGCGCGCGAATTCTGGATCTCGAGCAGAATCAGTAGCAGCCGCCGCTACCGGGTGAAGCTGATCTGATCCAGCGTGGTAAATCGGAACTTGTTCGCGACGGACGAGATCACCGTGAACTGATGCATGGTGTAGTCGTACTCGTAATCGTTGGCCGCGACAGTCCCGTCCATCGGGATGATCACGTCGTACCCGTAGTAGCGCGGCGCTGAGCTCGCCGTATAGAGCACCGCGTCGTTCGCGGACGCCCCCGTGACGATCACGGTCCTGACACCGCGCTCCCAGAGGAGCTCATCCAGCTCACCACCACGGAACTTATCGGAGCCATCTGGGTAGATCACCACTTCGTTGTCGCCCAGGGGCCTGAACCCCGACCAGACCTCACCCTGTGGCGTGCCGAGCGCATCGAGGGACACCGTGTAGACGGTTAGGACGTTGGCATCGCGGAACCTCGGCAGAGCGCGGTTGATCATAGGCACCAATCGGTTGCACGGCTGGTCGGCCTCCTCGCAGCGGGCGTTGAGGTCGAGGACCAGCAGCGCGGTCGTCGCCGGGTCCAGCACGACCGGCTGCGGCTGAGGCCGATTCGGTTGCGCGAGCGCGATCGAGGCGGCCGGCTGTGCATTTGGAGGAAGCGCCAGGGCGAGAAAGAGCCCGATAGCCGCCACAAGTCGGCGCATTGAGTTCATCTCCTGGGTGCATCGGGACTGCCGATGAATTGTGCGCAGGAGTCGTCGCCAGGGTCAATCACCATTTAGGCGGATGGTAAACTGGCGCTCGGCATGCGAAGTATCCTCACCCTCCGCGGTCTCCCCGTCTTTTTCGTCTTCTTCCTTTGGAGCTTCGGTACAGGGGCGATCAATCTTGCCCGCCCACTGTTCGCGGCGTCTTTTGACGTCCCCATTTTCCTCGTCACCCTTATTACGGCGACGAATTCCGGGGCACACCTGATATCAGGACCGATCACCGGCTTCCTGATGGACCGTTTCGGACGAAAGCCGATTCTCATGATAGGCCTCGCTATAAGGGGCGGCTCACTCTTTCTCGAATACTTCGCCGATAGCTACGGCATGTACCTGTTTCTCGAGTTTTTCGGCAGTCTGGGCGTGGCCGTCTGGGTTACTGGCGCGAACATCTTGGTAGCGGACCTCACGGTTCAGACGAATCGCGGCCGAGCCGTCGCCTTGCGGACGATGTCGACTCGCCTGGGCTTCGTGCTGGGGCCATTAGTGGGCGGTCTCATCGCAACGGTCGTCGATCTCCGCTCGATCTTCATGTTCAACGCGATCACAAAGTTCATCATCCTGGTCATGATGTGGCGGCTCATTGGCGAGACGCGACCGGAAGGCGCCAGGGTGCATGGCGCAGGCTCTCCGGAGCGCGAGAAGCTACCGTTGAAGATCTTCTTGACCCGCCAGTTCGTCATTATCAGCCTGGTGACTTTTACCGTGGCGATGATGAGCCAGGGGATTTTCTCATCGTTGTTCCCGCTCTACCTCAAGGGGACAGGCAACTTCAGCACCAATGAGATCGGCACGCTGATCACAATCGCGGGCCTCGCGTCCCTGACGGTTTCGTACCCGAACGGCATGCTCGCGGATCGATTCGGCCGAAAGAGCACCTTGGTCCCGGGATTGGTCGTGTATGGGATCGCCTCAGGGGTCTTGGCGATGGGTGGCGACTTCAATCGACTCATCGCGATGGTCGTTCTCTATGGAATCGGCGAGAGCATTTGCACGGGCGTGTCGCAGGTCTATGCGATGGACCTCGCGCCCGAGAATCGACGAGGCGCGTTTCTCGGCGTATGGTCATTGGTGGCCGGAGTCGGAACCACGCTTGCGCCGCTCGTGGTAGGCTTGACGGTTGAACATCTCGGATATGGCTTCACCTTTGTGTCGGTCGGAGTCGCTCTCGTGATCGCCGCGGCTCTTATGGGCGCGCTTGGGCCGGATACCGGGTTCAGAGCAAAGACGCCGACCCTGGCGGTGTCGAAACCGACGTAGAGTGGAGTAGCGCGGGCGAGCTCGTCGCCACGTGGAGGATCGAATGCAGCATCGTCGTCATGGGTGCCGTGTCGTGCGTGTTCAGCTCCTCTCCACGAGTCTGCTTCTTTTGGCACTGGCCGCCTGCAGCTCGCCGGCGCCGGCCCGTGCGCCGACCGGAGCCGGCGCGGCTCCAGCCCCAGCACAGCAGGCGGCCCCGACGCGCCTCAGCATCGGCATCGGCGCCGAGATCAACAATCTGGCGACGAAGCTCGAGGGCGGCAACACCTTCGCGTCCGAGTTCAACTTCATGAGCAATAGCCCGCTGGTGTTGCTCGACTCACAGGGAGCGCCGCGGCCTCTGCTCGCCGCCGAGCTTCCATCTCGCGACAACGGAACGTGGACCGTGAATCCGGACGGTACGATGACGACCCTCTGGAAGATTCGGCCGAACGCGAAGTGGCACGACGGCCGTCCAGTTGTCGCCAACGACTTTCTCTTCTCGCACCGGGTGACGATGGACGACGCGGTTCCCGTGCGGGACCGCGAGCCCGAGCGCTACATGGAGCGCCTCGAGGCTCAGGACGACAAGACCGTGCTGATCCACTGGAAGCAGCCCTACCCGTGGGCGAACCAGCTCGTCCAGCACGAGCTCGAGCCCCTGCCAGAGCACATCATGGGCAGCCTCCACGCGTCGGGCGACACGGAGGCCTTTCTCAACAACCCGTTCTGGTCGAGTACAGCATACGTCGGAACTGGGCCCTTCACCCTGGTCCAGTGGGACCCAGGCACGCAGCTCGTCTACCGGGCGTTCAACGACTACTTCATGGGCCGGCCGAAGATCGACGAGGTGACCTTCCGCGTGATCTCCGACAGTAACGCCGTCGTCGCCAACGTCCTCGGTGGCAACGTCGACGTCACGCTAGGCGTGACGCTGGGTCAGCGGGCGGGCGTGACGGTAAAGAGCCAGTGGGATTTGTCTGGTGACGGACAGGTCTTGGTCGTCCCCGTGCGGTTCCGCTACACCCAGATTCAGCTCGATGCCAACCGAACGCAGCAGCCGGCGTTGCTCGACCCGCGCGTCCGAAGGGCGATAGCCCACGGCATCGATCGGAGCACGCTCGCCGAAATCGTCACCGAGGGCACCTCCACGTCGACGGAGATCCCCCTCGTTCCGAACGATCCGATCTATCCGGCCGCCGACCGGGCGGCCGCGAAGTACCCTTACGACCAGAACCGCGCGCTGGCGCTGCTGCAGGAAGCCGGCTGGACGAGACGCGGCGAAGCCTTGGTGAACGACAGCGCGCAGCAGTTCGTGCTCGACATCCGAACGACGGCAGGATCGGACAACGAGACAGAGATGAGCATCATGTCGGCCGATCTGAGCAAGCTGGGAATGCAGATTTCGCAGACCGTCGCGGCTCAGTCGCGGATTCGCGACAACGAGTATCGCGTGACCTTCCCGGGCCTCAATACCACTGCTCAGTCAATCGCCAACCCGGGCATTCTCGCCGTCGTGACGTCTGATCAGTGCGCGTCCAACGAGAAGCGTTTCGTTGGCTCGAACCGCGGGTGCTGGAAGAATGCCGAGTTCGATCGGCTGTACGCCACCGCGACCCAGTCGCTCGATCCGACCGAGCGGGGCCAGGCCGTCGTGAGCGCACTGAAGGTGCTGACCGAAGAGGTCGGGATCCTGGGTTTGAGCTACAACTCGGAGAACCTGGCTATCAGGAAAGGCCTGGTCGGCCTGGGTCCACGGTGGTCGGCCCAGACGGGCAACACCTGGAACATCCACGAGTGGCACTGGGCGCAGTAGCCGCTACGTCGAGTAGCGACGCAGGGCTTCGATTCGTGGCTGACGGCTCTTTGGGCTGTCCAGACTGAACGAACGGGCGTCGCCCAGCTCGTCGCGCACGAACTGTTCCGTCTGTTCGATCGCGCCCTCAAACCCATCGCTCTGCGGCGAGAAGGTCATCCACACGATCGACTGGCTGTCGACGTCGTACTCCCACAGGCCGACAAGCCGTCCGCGATCCATGATGGGATGGTCGCACAAGTGTTCGGCTACACTTCTTCTTGACCCATTTTCTCAGGAGTTCCTTCGTGGCCACCACACAGGCTAAGCCGACGTCTGTCCCTTTCGAGCAGCGCGACGCCATCATCGAGGTCGAGTCGCTCCGAAAGACGTTCGGCTCACTCGTGGCCGTCGACGACATCTCGTTCACCGTTCAACGGGGCGAGGTGTTCGGCATCCTTGGCCCGAACGGGGCCGGGAAGACGACGACCCTCGAGATCATGGAGACGCTGCAGAAGCCGACCGTCGGCCGCGTCACGATCGATGGGATCGACGTCATGCGCGACCCGTGGGCCGTGAAGTCACGCATCGGGGTGCAGCTCCAATCCGCCGCCTTCTATCCCGAGCTGAGCCTCGTCCAGCTCCTCGAGTTCTTCGCCGACCTCTACAACGTGCGCGTCGACGCAGTGGGGCTCCTGGGCCGCTTCCAACTCGAAGACAAGGCGAAGTCGCACTACAACAAGCTGTCCGGCGGCCAGAAGCAGCGCTTCTCACTCGCGACGACACTGCTGCACCGGCCGCGCGTCATCTTCCTCGACGAGCCGACGACCGGCCTCGACCCGCAGGCGCGCGCAAATCTCTGGGAGCTCGTTGGTGAGATCCGTCAGGAAGGTGTCACGATCGTCTTGACGACCCATTACATGGACGAGGCAGAGCAGCTCTGCGATCGGCTCGCCATCATGGACAAGGGCAAGATCGTCATGACCGGCACACCTCGGTCGCTGATCGACGATCTCCTAGCGAGCGGCTTCCGTAAGGCGGTCGTCCGACAAGAAGCGACGCTGGAAGACGTATTCCTCTCCCTGACAGGCAGGAGCCTTCGTGATGATTGAGACACAATCGGTGGCAGTCCGCGCCCGCACGGTAAACGCGCGGCCGAATGAGCTGCGCAGCCTCTGGGCGCTCACCAAGTACCCGTTCCTCGCCATGATGCGCAACGTCTCAACCGTTGCGTTCGGGTTCGCTTTCCCGCTCGTGTTCATTGCGGTCTTCGGCCTCATCGGCGAAGGCAACGCGAACATGCGACTCGGCGTCACGCCCACTAGCAGCCAGCAGGGACCGCTCCGCACGATTGCCGAGATGCCAGGCATCACGCTCGTCGAGGGCACCGTTCCTGAGTTGGAACGAAAGCTGCGACTCGGAAAGCTGGAGGGCATCCTCGATGTCACCGGCTCGCGCGTTGTGCTTACACTCAACGAGGCGAATCCCCAGAGTCAGATCGCGCGCCTTTGGGTGCAAGCAGTTCTCGATCGACTCAACCTGCAGGCGGTTGGCGCGACGAACCTTCCGTTCGTGATGGACACGACCGCGATGACAGGGCGTCGCGATCGCTATATCGACTTCGCCCTCCCCGGTCAGATCGGCTTTGCGCTGCTATCCACGGCGATCTTCGGCACCGTCTTCGGCCTGCTCTATCTCAAGAAGTCGCTGATCCTGAAGCGCCTGTTCGCCACACCCGTCCACGGCGTGACGATCCTGCTCGGCCAGGGAATCGCCCGCCTGGGGGTCGCCCTCCTCCAGGTCATTGTGATCTTGGGAGTCGGGGTTCTCGTCTTTGGCTTTCAGCTCCCCGAGGGCATGAGGACGTTCATCGAGATGTGCTTGCTGTCTGTCCTTGGGCTCTTCGTGTTCCTGGGATTTGGGCTCTTCATCGCCGGCCGAACGAATGACGAGAATGCGGCCTCCCCCATTACGAACCTCTTCACGCTCCCGCAGTTCCTGCTGAGCGGTGTATTCTTCCCCACCGACGTGTTCCCCGCATGGTTACGCACGATGGCCGATCTGCTGCCGCTCACGATGTTCAACTCGGCCCTACGCCAGCTTGCGGCGGAAGGCGGGAGCCTTACCGAGATCGTGCCGCCCGTGATCGGACTGGTCGTTTGGGGGATCATCGCCTACGCGGCTGCCTCGCGCACCTTCAAGTGGGTCTAGGAGAAGGCTAGCTCGTCAGGCGATGAGCGACAGGATCTCTCTGACTAGGTACATGCGCGGCGAGTCCGGTGGGAGCGGCGGGCCAACAAGCTCGGGACCCGGGATTCTCGGACCCTTAGCCTCCTCGGCCTTTCGCTGGGTTACAACCGGGCGGTAGTCGTCACCGCGATCCAGAGCGTCCCGAACCTCCGAGAGATCGAGCCAGCGAATGTCGTCTGACGCCTCGATCCGTCCCGCATGCGCGAGTCGCCGACCGACCCGCTTTATCCCCTCATCCAGGAGCCGCGCGCCACGGCCGCGGATTGCCTCGAGCGCTTCACGACTCACCTCCTGGGCTTCCGCAACCGGAGTCTCACCGATTCCGTGCTCCAGCATCACCGTGGGCGCGAAGACGGCACGCGTGGCAGCGAACCACTGGTTGGCCCGGGCCCGCCGAAGCGGCATGAGATCTGCCGCCACTTCTCTATCGCTCGCCTCCTCGGGGGCGAATGCCGCCAGTCGATCGTTGTACGTCTCCACTTCGCGGCGGATGGCCCGTTCCCACGAGGCTCGCACACCTCTCGTAAAGCGGAGCCCTGAGTCGCGCATCCGCCCGAATTGCGCGTCCAGATCGAGCTCCGCCAGTGCCGACGGTACCGAGGCGAGGTACAGCTCGCCGTCGATGAGCCGCGTCCGCACTTCGTACAGCGGAAGGTAGATGCTCTCGAGCGCGCGGGATATGCCGAAGGAGAAAGCCTGGATCGGGAGGCTGAACTCGAGCGGTTTCGGCCATCTCGGGAGTTGACCTCCCGCCTTGAACCAGGTCAGCTCAGCGTCGGCGGGCGGCCGCCAGGATGTGGCCGGCGTGGCGTTCCCCATGTGTCCGCCACTAGGAAACGGTGACACACATGGAGCGGATGGCGCTGTCCGTGTCGCAGACCTTGGACCACGTGTCGCCGCGGTCGGGGCTCGACCAGATCTCGCCGCCAACCGGTTGGCCCTGCGGCATGTTGGGGGCATAGTCGCCCATACCGGCGTACAGCACAGCATCGTCGGCTGGATCCGCTGACACCGCCCACACCATGCGCGGCAAGCTGGCTGGAAGACCTCCGCCGAGCTGCTTCCAGCTCGAGCCACCGTCATTGCTCCGAAACATGGCGGCTTCCGCTCTGGTCGGCCGCATCCACGAAGGTGGCGTGCCGTTCGCGGTCGTCATGTACAGGGTCGAAGGATCCCCTGGCCGCAGCACGAAGTCGTGCATGTAGTCCCGCTGCAAACCTTCCTGGGCGAGCACCCAGTCGCGGCCGTAATCCTCGCTTCGATAGAAGGCTCGGGCAGTCGCAGCGTACACCACGTTCTGCTTCCGCGGATCGCTCGCAACCATGTGGATATCCAAGTATTCGATCCCGTCCGAGATGTCTTCCCAGCTTTCGCCCGCGTCGTCGCTGCGTACGATCCCGCCGTGCTCCAGACCGACGTACACGATGCGTGGGTCCTGGCGGTCGACGAAGATGCTCAGCACGTGCCCGTCGTGCGGATAGATAGGGAACCACCACTTCTCACGCACGCTCTCGGGCAACCGCTGCAACCCCTGCAGCTCGGACCAATGGTCTCCCGCATCCGTCGAGCGAAAAAGATGGATCGGCTCGGTTCCCGCGTAGATCGTGGAGGGGCTCGACGGATCAAGTGCCAGGCATCGTACGTCCCCCGAGAGCGCATGGTCCCACGTCCGCCCGGCGTCGACGCTCATGTACACCCCATCATCAGGGACCGCTGCGTAGATGCCACTGTCCGGCGAGGCAAGGAGCGCCGCGGCCCGCTTGCCGTCGAGGGTTGTTCGATCTCGACGCCAGGCGCCACCCTCCTCCTCGTAGACGATGATTCCCGCCTCGGTGCCCACGTACATTCGTTGCTGATTTGCCATAGGACGCTCCTCCCTCTCGCGAGCGGGGGTGGTGTCGCGTATGGCGAGTGTATGCACGTTCGTGGAGTGCGTCAATCCGGCCAACAGGCCACGGCTGGCGGCGAAAAAGCTGAGATTCGCGCGTAGCGTCGGCGTGGCATACACTTGGCTGAAGTCTAGTCTGCGAGGATGCCGCCATGCTGACGATTGATGCCGATGCGCACGTGCTCGAGACCGAGCACACCTGGGATTACCTCGACCCCGAGCACAAGCAGTACCGGCCGCTCCTCGTGTCGCCGCGAGGCGACGAGCGCAGCGAGCGCTGGTTGATCGATGGCAAGCTGCGCGGCCTCCGCCCGCTGACCCTGACCGAGCAAGAGCTTTCGCGCCAGTCGGAGCGCACGGGCCGTGACGTCGTCACGCTGCAGGCTGCCCGGCAGATGGACGACGTCGAGCTGCGCCTGCAGGACATGGATCGGCTTGGCATCGACATCCAAGTCCTCCACAACACGATCGGCATCGAGCAGATCAGCGATCGACCAGAGGTGGACGTCGCGCTGTGCCGCTCCTGGAACCGCTGGTTGGCGGACATCTGGCGCCAGGGCAAGGGACGGCTCCGCTGGTCGATGCTCCCACCCACCCAGAGCATCCCGGATGCGCTGGACGAGATGCGGATCGCCAAGGCGCACGGCGCCGTGGCGGTGTGTATGCGCCCTGTGGAGGGCAACCGCCTGCTCGTCGACCCGTACTTCTATCCGATCTACGACGAGGCCCAGCGCCTTGATATGCCCATCGCGGTGCACATTGCGAATGGCAACCCGGGGATCCTGGACTTGTTCCGCTCGCCGTACCAGACGGGCGGCGGATTCGCGGCCTTCCGCATCCCAACGGTGATGGCGTGCCAGCAGATCCTCACGAGCGAGCTGCACCAACAGTTCCCCCGCCTGCGTTGGGGATTCATCGAGGCGAGCGCCCAATGGGTCCCCTGGGTCGTCGAGGATGCGAAGGAGCGCTATGCCGTGCAGGGCAAGCCGATCCCGGAGAATCCGCTTGAGGAGCACCGGGTGTACGTCACCTGCCAGACGAACGACGACCTGCCGTTCGTGCTGAAGCACGCGGGCGAGCACAACATCGTCATCGGCACCGACTACGGGCATTTCGACGCGTCTTCTGAGCTGGACGCGATCTCCATACTGAAGAACAGCACGGAGATCTCGCAGGAGTCCATTCAGCGAATCGTGGAAACGAATCCGAAAGCGCTCTACGGTATCGAGTAGTCGCGGATGCAGACCCGGAGGGCGACATGCTGAGCAAGGAAGACAATGAGCTGATCTGCCGCGTTGGACCAGGCACGCCCGGCGGCGAATTGCTGCGGCGGTACTGGCTGCCGGTACTCTTGGTCGACGAGCTACCCGAGGCGGATTGCCCGCCCATTCGCGTTCGGCTCATGGGCGAGGACCTCGTCGCCTTTCGGGACTCCGAGGGTCGGGTCGGGCTCGTCGGCGCTCACTGCTCTCACCGCGGGGCCTCTCTCTTCTTCGGGCGCAATGAGGAAAGCGGTCTCCGCTGCGTGTACCACGGCTGGAAGTTCGATATCGAGGGCCGTTGTGTGGACATGCCCAACGAGCCGCCCGAAAGCAATTTCAAGGACAAGATCCGCCATCTCGCCTACCCGTGTGTCGAAAAGGCGGGCGTGATCTGGACGTACATGGGGCCTGCCGATCAGCGGCCACCCATGTTGGACCTGGAGTGGATGCGCCTCCCAGACGGCCACCATCGGGTGTCCAAGACGTACGAGTCCTGTTCCTGGCTCCAGGCGTTGGAAGGCGGCATCGACACCTCACACTCGTCCTTCCTGCACAGTCGTGCCCACATCTTGACTCCTGGCGCGGACGACCTTCGGGCGCGGGCGCGTAACCCGCGGCTGGAGGTGTTGGACACCGACTACGGCTTTACTTACGCGGGCGTACGGCACCTCGCGGACGAGGCGCAGAACTACGTGCGTGTCTACCAGTTCGTTCTGCCCTTCCACCAGATGCGTGCCGAGGGTCCCAGTACCCGCGAGCATCCCCAGATCGACGGCCACATGTGGATCCCCATCGATGACGAGCACACGTGGGTCTTCAACTGGGCGTATCGACGAGACTGCGGCCCGATTCCCCAGGAATTGTGGCTCGCCCAGGAGCACCGTATGGGCCGCGGTCCGGAGGACCTCCTGCCCGGCTTCCGTCTGAGGCAGAACATGGACAACGACTACCTGATCGATCGTGCCCTGCAGAGGTCCGGTGAGAACTACTCAGGAATCCCCGGGATCAACACGCAGGATATGGCCGTGCAGGAGGGCATGGGCCCGATCTACGATCGGACGAAAGAGCACCTTGGCACGTCGGATCTCGCGATCATCGCGGCGCGCCGCATGCTCCTGACGCAGATCCGCGACCTCCAGGAAGGCCGGAACCCGGCACCGCCGTTCGCCGATCCCTCGCGCGTGCGCCCCGCCGAGATGCTCCTGCCCGAAGATGCCCGCTGGCAGGACGCGATGCGCGAAGAGCTGCTCGCAAGGGCGTAGCACAGCTCGGCGGAAGTGCACCAACGGTTGGGACGAGCCCATCTGCTCCTCTCCTGCCGCAGCGGGAGAGGCGGGGGTGAGGGCCACTTCCCGTCGGGCGCAGGCAATTCTGGGATGCGCGTAAGGTGCCCTCACCTAACCTCTCCCATTGCGATGGGAGAGGGACAAAGCCGAACCCATGCCTGATTTGTGCCGAGAAGCACTAGCCCTCGCCGCATCAGGCGCTGCCGTAGCCCCCGCCCCCCGGGGTCTCCACTCGCAGAACGTCGCCGGACACGGCTGAGAACTCAGCGCGGCCAGCTAGGCGCGTCTCCACGCCCTTGCGGATCAGGATGTTCTTCCCGGCCATGCCAGGGCCGCCGCCTTCCAGGCCAAAGGGGCCCTGGGCTCGGTGTTCGGAGAGGATGCCCCCATCCACCGAAGCGAGGAACTCGATCTCGCGGATGAGGCCGTCCCCCCCGCGATGGCGTCCCTCGCCGCCAGAACCACGGCGGACGCCAAATTGGCGGACGACGACGGGGTAGCGACGCTCGATCACCTCCACGTCCGTGATGCGCGTGTTCGTCATGTGCAGGTGCACTGCGGAGGCGCCATCGAAATCGGGCCCCGCGCCTGCACCGCCACCTAAGGTCTCGTAATAAGCGAGGCTGCCTGTGCCGAAGGTCACGTTGTTCATCGTTCCCTGGCTGGATGCGCACGCCTTCAGCGCGCCGAGGACCACGTCGACGATGCGCATCGAAGTCTCCACGTTCCCCCCCACGACGGCGTGGGGCGCAACCGGATCGAGGATCGAGCCGGGCGGAATGCGGATCTCTACGGGGCGCAGGCACCCCTCGTTCAGCGGGATGTCGCGATGCACCAGAATGCGCAGCGCATAGAGGACGGCCGCGCGCGTCACCGCGTGAGGTGCGTTTAGGTTGCCCTCGGATCGTGGTCCGGTGCCGGCGAAGTCGACGATCACGCGCGGTCCCTCGATCGAGATCGCGACGCGCAGCGGCGTGCCGTCGTCCAGTATGTCCTCCATGACGTGGGGACCCGGGGGCAGCGATGCGATGACTTCTGCCATTGCCGCGGCGCCGTCGTCGAGGACGTGTCCGACATAAGCTGACACGATGTCCTCCCCGTAGGTGTCACACAGCTCCGTGAGGAGACGCGCGCCCTCCGTGTTGGCCGCGGCCTGCGCGCGGAAGTCGGACATGCGCTGGTCGAGCGCCCGGGCCGGGTACCGGCACTCCGTGAACGCTCGGGTTACCTCGGCTTCGTCTACCTTGCCATCTCGGACCAAGAGGAGGTTGTGGACGCAGGCGCCCTCATCCTCGATGGTCTTCGAGGCGGGAGGCATCGAGCCGGGGGTGATTCCACCCACGTCCGCGTGGTGCGCTCGATTGGCGACGAAGAAGCGGGCCCGCCCGTCGCGGACCAAGACGGGTGTGACGGCGGTGACGTCGGGCAGGTGCGACCCGCCGTGATACGGGTCGTTCGTGACGATGACGTCGCCGTCCTGGAGGTCCCGCCCTCGGGATGCGGCAACCGCTCGAACGCTCTCACCCATCGCGCCGAGGTGCACCGGGATGTGGGGGGCGTTGGCCACCAGTCGCCCCTCCTCGTCGAAGAGGGCGCACGAGAAGTCGAGGCGCTCCTTGATGTTGGTCGAATGGCTGGTGCGCTCGAGCACGGCGCCCATGCGCTCCGCGATCGACATGAAGCGGTTCGCGAAAAGGGTGGTCGTGATCGATTCGGCCTCGGTCGGCGGCGCCGCGGGTTCGACTGCGGATCCTGTCGCAAGCTCGACCGACTCGGGACCGACGACGAACTGCCAGCCCGGCTCGACGACGATCGTGGTCACCTCGTCCAGCAAGAGGGCTGGGCCCTCCCCCTCATGGCGCGCGTCGGACGGCAATGCGGCGAGGTCGTAAAGCGGAGTCGACCAAGCTTCTGGCCCGTTCGGCCCCTCGAACCATACGTCGGCGACTCCGCTTGGCTCGGGCCGCTGCGTCGCAGTCCATTGCGCCGAAGCAACCGTGGTGTCAATCCTTGTTCGCTCCGCGACCCGAGCCCGCGCGCTCACGATCTCGACGGCCGCCTCCTCGCTGGTGAACCCGTAGAGGCGGCGATGCGCCTGGTGAAACGCGCGGAGCGTGTCTTCCAGAGAAGTGAGCGGTACCGCGATCGTCGCGTCGACGCCGACGCGGCGAATCTCAACGACTCGAGCCACCTCGACGCTGTCGCGAGACACGCCCTGAGCCTCGACCACCTCGATGGCCGCTTGCTCGAGCCCGTCCGCGACGCGGTGGGCCTGGGCTATTCCTTCCGCATCGCAGAGGGCGAGCACCGCTGCGGCACGCTCGTCGGCGGTCAGCGCCGAGCCGATGCCCCAGGCTGAGAAGACGCTGGCGAGGCGAGGAACCGTGACCGCCCGCATCCCGAGCTGGCGGGCAAGGGCACACGCATGCTGACCGCCCGCCCCGCCGAACGCGATGAGCACCGCCCCACGCACGTCGTGGCCGCGCGCCACGCTCACCTCTCGGATTGCCTGCGCCATGCGCTCACTTGCGATGCGAATACAGCCCAAGGCGGCCGCCTCCACCCCGATTCCCGCCTGCTCCGCGAGCTTTCCCATTGCCGCGCGCGAGGCGCTTGCGTCGAATGGGGCGGTGCCGTCCTCGCCGAAGCACGCGGGAAACCACGAGGGAACGAGATGGCCGAGGACCGCGTTGGCATCGGTGATCGTCGCGGGTCCGCCGCGTCCGTAGCCGGCCGGACCGGGATCTGCGCCCGCGCTTTCGGGTCCGACGCCGAAACGGCGCCCGCTGAAGGTCAGGATCGACCCACCGCCCGCCGCCACCGTGACGACGCGCAGGGTCGGGACTTGGAGCCGCAGCCCGGCGACTCGTGTCTCGTACACGAGGTCGGGCCCCTCGCTCCGAGACCATCGCGAGACGTCCGTGCTGGTTCCGCCCATGTCGAAGCCGATTGCCTCGTCGCATCCGCCGTTTCGGAACAGCCGCTCGCACGCGAGCACGCCCCCCGCCGGACCCGAGAAGATCGCGCGGGGACCGACCGAGTGCTCGACGTCAGCAAGGCCGCCGTGACTTTGAAGGAATCGCAGCTCGACGTCCGGCGCAAAGGCTGCGCGGAGCCCGGCCAGGGAGCGACGCAGAATGGGTGTCAGGTATGCGTCGGCTACGGTCGTCTCGGCCCGTGGCAACACGCGCACCTCGCGAGCCACCTCGTGTGACAGGGCCACGTGCTCGAAACCCGCCTTCCGAAGGATTTCGCCCACGGCCCGCTCGTGCTCGGGATACGCGTACGCGTGCAGGAAGGCCACGGCCGCGGAGCGAAACCCCTCGCGCCGCAGCGTCTCCGCGGCGCGCCGAGCCTGTTCAAGGTCCAGCGGCGTGCGGATCGTCCCATCCTGAAGGACTCGCTCGTCCACTTCTTCGATTCGATCGGCCAGCGGCCGTGGCTTCACGACCCGGAGCGCGAAGAGCTCCGGCCGCTCCTGTGTTCCGATGGCGAGCAGGTCCCTGAACCCGCGGGTCACCAGCAGCGCGGTTGGCTCGCCATGCCGCTCCAGAAGGGCATTCGTCGCGACGGTCGTTCCCACCCTCAGTGACGAGACCGCGGACGATGGAATCCGGGCGCCCGGTGGAACCACGGCGATCTCCCGGATCGCAGCCAGCAGCCCGGCGTGCTCGGACCTCGGCGGATCGGTCGGCACCTTCCGCACCACGACGCGCCCGTCGTTCGATGTCGCGACGATGTCCGCGAAGGTGCCGCCGCGGTCGACGGCGATGCTCCAACTCATGGGCTTACAGAATAAGTCAGTGGCGCGCGCACCCGCCACGCCGCGGCGCCAGCGCGAGCAGCCGGTTGTTCCTGCTCAGTGGATTTCGACTGCTTCGGCTACACTTTTTGAATCCGACTGCCTGGTGGAGGATCCTCATGGATATAGGCATCGCCCTGCCGCAATGGGGCCGGCACGCATCGCCCGAAGCGATCGTTCAGGTTGCACAGCAAGCCGAACGGCTGGGATACGCCTCACTGTGGGTGCAGGAGCGGTTACTGCGGCCCACACATCCGCGCTCCGGCTACGGGGGAATGCCCGATCAGCCGTGGCCTGAGCCCTATCGCACCGTCTACGACCCGATCGAAACGCTCACCTACGTGGCGGCGCGCACCGAGCGCATCAAGCTTGGCACAAGTGTCATCGATGCGCTGTTTCACGTTCCCGTCGTCCTCGGTCGTCGACTGGCGACCCTCGACCGCTTCAGCGGTGGCCGTGTGATCGTGGGATTGGGACAGGGATGGTCGGACGAAGAGTTCCAAACGGCCAACGTGCCGCCATCGCGCCGTGGGGCTGGGTTCGAGGAGTTCATCACTGCGATGCGGGCGGTGTGGGGACCGGATCCAGTCTCGTTTTCCGGTCGGTTCTATCAGATCCCGGAGTCAGAGATTGGCCCGAAGCCGGTTCAGCCGGGCGGTCCTCCGATTCTCGTGGGCGCCTTTGCGCCGACCGCGCTAGAGCGCGCGGGTCGGATTGCCGATGGTCTCAACCCCATCGGTCTCAGCTGGGAGATGCTCGCGGGCATGGTAGCCGCTTTCAACGAGGCGGCCCGGGCGGCTGGTCGGAATCCGGATGCGCTGCAGATCGTCGTGCGCGCGAACAACCAAGTTTCGGATGGACCGCTGGGAGACGATCGCGGACCGTTTAGCGGCTCGGTCGATCAGATTCGAGGCGATCTTCAAAAAGCCGAGGAGATGGGACTCAACCACATCTTCTTCGATCTGGGATTCGTCGAGACCCCAGTCGACCGTCAGTTGCGCTTCCTGGAGGATTTGAAGAGCGGCTAGACTCCGCACCCGCACGAGGACCTGACATTGGCGATGCGGCTGACGGACGATCACGTCCGTTTCCTGAACGAGCAGCGTGTGGCGCATCTCGCGACGGTCGACGATGCTGGAGTCCCATCTATCGTGCCGATTTGTTTCGCGTGCGCGGGTGGGGCGCTCTATACGGCAATCGACGAGAAACCGAAGAGGGTCTCGCCAGGCGAGCTTCGCCGAGTGCGTAACATCCTCGAGCATCCCGACGTGTGTGTGATCGCTGATCGCTATGACGAGGACTGGAGCCTGCTCGCCTGGCTCCAACTGCACGGCAGGGCCTCGATCGTCTCAGACGCTGACGAGCGATCAACCGCTTTTTCTGCCCTACGTGAACGCTACCCTCAGTATCGAGCGATGGACCTTGAGTCCCGCCCGCTCATCCGGGTCACGCCCGAGCGGATCGTCGTGTGGAGAGCGGCCCTAAGCACGGATTGATCGGTCCTTCTCCGCCGCACCTTCAGTTGGGGGCGGGTGTGAACATCTCAGCGGGCGTGATGGGCCGCTCGATTGCTCCGAGACGGTAGAGAAGGTCAATGAACAGTTCGAGATTCGTCCGTGCATTGGTTCCTAGCCCATGGACGTGGGGATCCTCTCCGAGTAGCTCGACCTCCATCCGAGCGAGGTGCTCTTCGATCCCACTTCGGTAGTCCGAGGCCAAGGCGTTGGCTTCCGTGAATGCACGCATGAGGGCTTCTGGGAGATCCGGGCGGTCGGCGATCAGCTCAGGCCGTACCACCACGACGTCCGTGATCGGGTAGAGCCCGGTGCGCCGGTACGTCTCGGCGATGATGGTTGGGTCCGCGATCAGCGGGCGAACGCCTGCGGGTGGCGTCGTTTCGTGGTCGAGAAGATCGGGCCCAAAGAGCGACCAGTAGCGCCCCTCGAGGTTGGAGATCATGGCATCGAGCTCTCCTTGCAGAAGGAGATCGAGGTTCTCTCGGTCGGTCGCGGGTCCTTGTGCAACGTCCAGCCGTATCCGGTCAAAGGTACGATCGGGTGGATGTCCGGTCCGCCAATGGATCTCCTCGAGCGCGATCCCGTATCCGCTCTCCAGCATCATGAGCACGCCCGCGCACGTACCGGACTGGAGGGTCTGCCTGGTGCCCACGCGTTTGCCGATTAGGTCCCGAGGATGTTTGAGGGAGGAATCTGCACGCACGAAGATGTTGCGCTGCAGATGCTCGCGGTCGAAGAAGACCGGCAGTGCCGCCGGCGCGACTCCGTTCACACGCTTCACGATGAAGCTTCGGACGCTATCCTCGCCCACGTCGTAGCCGCCACTAACGAACGCCTCGAACCGATCCGGTGCATTCTCGATATACGGCGCGCATTCGTAGGTGACGCCGGGGATATCGATACGGCCCTCCTCGAGAGCGCGAGTCCAAGGGAACGATGGAAGCATAAGTCGCAAGTGCACCGTGAGACTCCCGTAGCTGTTCGACCTGCGTAATATACGAGACTCGGATCCGCGGTCCTGCTATTCTATGATCGGTCTCGAGGGAATCACCCTCCGTGTGGCGGCTCCATTCCAGCCCCAAAGATCGCCCGGCTGACCACACTCGCGGCGGGGCGCCCCGCCGTGCGGACGATCTTGCTAGAATCCAGTTCAAGCACGGGAGAGGGTCGAATGGTTGAGACGTTTCGCATTGTCAACGAAGACACGGTGTTCACGCTCCCCTGGGAGGTGGCAATCCAAGAGGGGCTGTTCCGCGCCGAGGGGTTCGAAGTAGAGGTTCCAGAGAAGAACCCGGGCAATACCGCCTTCGAATTGTTCTCCCGTAATAAGGAAGTGCTCTTCGAGCAGGGCCACGTCGACTGCTTCAACGTGTGCGAGTGGGGCGCCATCAAGCGAACCGCGGTCGAGGGCCGATCCCGTCCGGGCATCATCCTCGGCTTCCGCGAGTCGGTGACCGCCATGGCCATCGTGGCCCGCAAGGACAGCGGCATTACGCGGCCCGAGGAGTTGGCTGGCATACGCGTGGCCGTGCAGGAGCACACCGGCTCACACTACGTCGCGATCCGCATGATGGAGGGCTTCGTCCCGAAAGACGAGATCGAAACCGTGCACATCGGCGGGCCTTTGGCAAGGCTCCGCGCCTTGATGGAAGGCCGTGTCCAGGCCGCCGCCTTGATGGAGCCGTTCCTCAGCTATGCGGAGAAGGACGGCAACCTCATCGCCATGGCGTACTACAACGGTCTGGTCGTCGCGCCCGAGGACTACGACGAGCTGAAGTTCCAGCGGCTCCAGAAGATCGTGGAGCGAGCCGTCGACCTCATCAACGAGAACCCCGCGAAGTACGCGCCGATGCTCCTCCAGGACCTGCCCGAGGGCCTACGAGCCAACATGAGCCTGGACGATTTGCACGTCGATCGCCTGCGCTACGTCTATGCGCGACCGTACACCCAGCGCGAGTACGAGCGATCGGCGCAATGGATGGTCGATTGGGGCCTACTCGAAGAGGGCATGCATCCAGAAAAACTGCTAGGCGTCGGCGCCTGCTAGGAGCGCCAGGATCGCTGGGGCTGCCAATCGAGCACCTTCTTCGCGCGTAGGTTCGATACGCCCGGCTTCACCCCCGTCAGGTCCTTCGCGAGGTCTCCGAGTCCAGGCAACAGGCGCGGCAGCACGTCGCACAGCGGCTCGCGGCAGGTGCTGTCCTCATTTGTGACGATCAGGCTCTCGTGCTTCAGGCCAGGCTGCTCGATCGCCTTGCGGAACGCGACCGCGAGGTCCTCTACGTCCGAGTAGCCGCAGAGGTTGAAGGTGCTCGGCAGGATTCCGTTGGTCGCGCGAAGCTGCGCGTGGTCTTCGGGGAAGAGTGCGCGAGCTGGACGGATCGCGACCGTCTCCATGTCGCATTTCGTCGTGTAGGAGCGTGCGATCTGCTCCTCGCAGAGCTTGCCTAGCCCATACGGGTCGTGCGGGTGGAGTGGGTGGTTCTCGTCCACCGGCAGATACATCGGAAGAATGGGCTTCGTGCCGTAGGTAAAGCCATCTATCGCGCCGCTGCTCGCTATCGCTACGCGCCGCACGCCGACGCGGTAGGCTGCCTCGAAGACGTTGTAGGTGCCCATCACGTTGTTGCGGAAGAGGACGTGATCCGGGACGATGCCGGGGCGAGCGTAGGCCGCGAGGTGGATGACGGCTTCCGCGCCGTCTAGGGCGCCCACCATGTCGCCGAAGTCGCCCGTCTCTCCTTGCATCCAGGCCACACCGGGGACCGACGGCGCCGTGCGATCGAAGACCGTGACCTTATGATCGGACGAGGCCAGTAGCTCGCGGACGACGAAGCTGCCGATCCTCCCTGATCCGCCGACGACTACAACTTTCAATTTGGGCTCACTGACGAGCGCGCGCCCTCAGCTCGCTCGCCCGCTCGCGGGCGAGCTTCGCGGAGGTGCGGCGCCATTGGACGATTCCGACGTCGGTCGCAGAGAGCATCTCGTTTTGGCGATACGATTGCCCTTCCACGGCGTTTCGGTCCTGGTGTGCGAAAAACATTGGATGCTCCCATCGATAGAAGAGGTGGTACCACAGCGAGGAGATAGCACCGTGAAACGGCGAGGGCGGCAGCGTATACGTGACCTCAAAAACGCGGGTCTTCCCTTCTTCGACGGGCACCGGCCATTGGACGTTGCCCGCCCAAGCGCCCAAGAATGCCATCGGCCGAAGTGGCAGCACGATGTAGCCCGGCATACGGATCTGGAGATCGAAGTTCACCCGTCCGCGGCCGCCGGACTGCACGCGCCACCACGACTTCCGCGGGTAAACCCCTGCCGCGGGAAACTCGGCCTTGAGTGTCCCGCCACCGCTCGCGACCACAACCCCTTTGCCGTCGGGTAGCACGTCGGCACGCGTCAGCTTCGTCCAGATCGGCACCTTCTTGAACAACATGTCGATGGAGGTGCGGTGAACGACCGGCACGTGGCACAGGTCAGGATAGTTCTCGGTCAGGTTGCGCCAATCGCACTCCCAGTCTTCGAAGAAGACGTGGACCACGTGCCCGGGATCTCTCAGCGGCGGTGGGAGGTCCTCGTCCAGCGGGGGTGGATCGATGTCGCCGATGAATCCCCACACGACGCCCGCGCGTTCCTCTGTCGGATACGCTCGGACGCGCGCCCTTCCCGGGATCTGCGAGTCGGGGCCTTCGGCCACCGCGGCCACGCACTCACCGCTCGCGTCGTAGGTCCAGCCGTGGTACGGGCAGCTCACCGTGTTCGGGAACAGCACGCGGCCCTTCGAGAGCTTGGAGCCACGGTGTGCACAGCGGTCGACCAGCGCCGCCACCCGATCACCCGCCCGAAAGAGGACCAGGTCCTCCCCGAGGATGCGAAGCGGCACCGGCTTGGCGCCAACGCGATTCGACTCGATCAAGGGATACCAGAAGTTCCGGAAGCCCAGCGCCGGCGTCCACGCTAGCTCATTGACTGGGGTCGAGACGGGAGACTCTACAAGCACGTCACGCCTCCGCGTGGATGTTCGTTAGCTCCGGATCGTCCACTCGTGTACGTTCCAGGCCTGACTCGATATCGGCGTCTTTCCCGTGGCGTTCTGCAGTCGATTGTTGATCAGCGTCGGCTGGCCGTCGTAGAACAGCCCCATGTGCGGCAACTGATCGGCCATATGGTAGATGAGCTGCCCGAGCACCTGCATCCGCTGCTCCGTGGGGATGGTGCTCAGGAAACGATCGATCAGCCCATCGAACTCCGGGTTCATGTACCGATTGTAGTTGCCAACAGCGCGGAAGTTGTTCTCCGGCAGCGGGGCATAGACGCTCTGCAACAGCTTCACCCGCTGGACGTCGATTGGCTGGCGGTACACGACGAATGACGGATAGGTCGCCAGGTACTCCTGGTCCGCGAATCGCTGCGTCGGGACCATGACCGTTTCGACGCCGACTCCCGCTCTCTGCCAGAAATCGGCGACCGCGAACGTCGTCTTCGAGCTCACGTCCGTCGGGACGGAGCGAAGCTCCACGGCTAGCCGCTCGTTCGCGGCGTCCCGGAAGATACCGTCTGTGCCTCTTGTGTAGCCCAGGCTTTCGATCGCCCGCCCTGCCTCGCGCGGGTCGTAGTCATACTTCGGGATGCGCGCCTCGATGTCTCGATACTTTGGCTGGTTTGGTCCCAGGTACATGTGCGCCACAGGCAGCACGCCGTGCTGAATGCTGTCCGCCAGCTCCTGACGGTCGATCGCCTGCAACAGCGCCCGCCGCATCCGCACGTCCAGGATGACGGGTGGGTTGGTGTTCACGAACTGCGGGAGGATCGTGAGCCACGCGTTCACGAAGCCCAGATCAACGCGGCCGCCATCGCCCCACTGGTCGCGCACGAGCACCGTCTGTTCCACAGAGAACCCGCGGCCAAACGTCACGTCCGCTGTCCCGGCCAGGAGATTGGCGATGATGGTCGTCGGGTCCGAGATGAAGCGGAGCTCGATCTCGTCGATCTTCGGGCGGCCGAGGACGTAGTCGCCGTTTGCCTCGAAGAGGATGTGGCTCCCCGAGACCCACTCTCGGGGCTTGAACGGGCCGGTCCCAATGAAGTCCCGGTTCCAGAAGGGAAGCTGAGAGAAGGTGGCCTTGTCCTCGGTGTAGGGCTGTTCCAGGATGTGTTTCGGCAGCAGGTTCCTGGTGAAGAGCAGGTCCGCCTCGATCAGCGCCTGCTTCCATGTAACGGTCACCGTGTGCAAATCCGGCGTCTGAATGCTCTGGACTTTCTCGAATGCGCTGTCCCTGAACCCGGGTAGCTCCCTGTCCTGAGCGAGCTGCGCGGAGAACATGATGTCCTCCGACGTAAAGGGCGCGCCGTCGTGCCACTTGGCATCCTTCCTGATCCGCCAAGTGGTTTCCATGCTCCCATCGGACGCCAGCTTCCAGAGGCCGTTCTCGAGCGATGGAAGCGTCTCGGCGAGCTGCGGAATCAGGTTGCCACGGTAGTCCGTGATCGCCAACGCCGAGTTGGCCAGCTCCTCCACGATCTCCGCGCCTGGCGCCGGGATCTGCGCGGCATTGATGCCGGAGTTGAAGGTCGGGGGCTCGCCCAGGGCGGCCGCGATGACGCGGGTGCAACAAGCTGCCCGAGCGGGCGCATCGGGATTGGACGCCGCCTGCTGTGGCCTGGCGGAGGACATGCAGCCGGCCAAAATTCCAATGGTCAACGCGAGCCCGAGAGCCCGTACCAGCCTGTTCTTGTCCAACGCACCCTCCACAGCATCGACGCGGCACACACCGGCTCGCACTCTGTTAGACAGCGTGAGCCTAACGTGAAGCGGTTCAGAACCAGCGTGCAACAGTACACCACGAATCGAAGCGTCGTTTCAACGTGGCAACAACTCCGCATAGTCGCCGAAGCGGCGATTGAGCGTGAGATCCTCCGGCCACTGATGGGAATAGAACATCTGGCTTTGGTCGTAGGCTGCGGCGTCACCTCTCCCATCAAACCGACCGACGCGCAGCGCGCTGGGTTCCATGACCGCCACCAACTCTTGTCGTATGAAAAAGCGCAAGCCGTGGACGAACACTACACGATAGTCTTCGAAGAGCGCCGCACACTCAGCAATTCCGCTCGCTGCAGTCCAGACCGAATGGACCTCAATTACGTCGGGTCGAACCTCGGAGAACAAGTATGGGCAGAGCGCAGCATAGCCGTCGTGTGCGAGCCGTACGTCAGACAGCTTTCCCAGATCGACAATCTGAACGCTTCGGCCGAACAGCATCACTGCGCCCATGTCGGGGCCAGCGAACAGCAGGTTTGGCCGACCGGTCGCAGAGGCGACATCATCGAGGGCCGGCAAGAGCGACGCCACATTGCCGACGGTAACGTCAGGCATGTAGTCGGGGGCGTGTGGCGATGCCAGGGCCAGGCCGTGCCAGAAGGCAATGGCCACCGTCGCAAGGGCAAGACTCCCTGGAAGCACGCCGGCGACCGCCTTCTCGTGCTTGGCAAGCCGATACAAACAATAAGTAAGCAGCAGCAACAGGAACGGGAGGACCACGAAGAACCCGCGATTGGGCGGACCCCAGTTCTGTCCGATCGCCAGATTGAGCACAGCGCCGAACAGACTCAACAACGCGGCGAGCCGAAGGTCGGTCGGAAGCGTCATGTTTTGCCCGCGGCCCAAAATCGGCCCGCGACCGCGGCGGCGACGGACGAGCACCAGTGCGACGGTCAGCGAGAGGAGAACAGGGAGGAGAAGGATGACGAGATTCTGGAAGGGCTCGTAGTGGCGCGCTAGCTCGAGCACGAGATCATTGGATCGATAGGGCTCACCCGACTTCGCCGTGATCGTATTCGGCCAGACCGAGCCGAAATAAAGCCAGCGCCCGAGATTGCTCGCCAGGAATACCGTGCCCCATACCACGATGGATAAGAGCGCAAAGTGACGCGAGACGAGCAGCGCCAGGCAGAATGGAGCTAGCAGCCAGGCTGCCTCCCAGCGTGTCAGGATGAACAACGAGCCAGCCACCATGGCGCCAGCAATGCCGATCCCATCGGCGCGTCGGTAGAGCAGGGCCGCCAAGAGGAGTAGCACAAGGGAGAGGGGCCCCTCCATGCCGTTTAGCGTCTCGTGGAAAGTAATCGCCTGTAGACCCAACACCCCTGCGCAAAGCCGCGCCCAATCCTCAGGCACGGTGCGAGCTGCAAAACGTCGAGTCAGCACGATGCCTGCCATAGAAAGCAGCATCGTCGCCATCTTGGCAACGACAAGCAGATGATGCGGATTGGAATCAAACTTCGCGACGGCCGCCATCAGGAGCATCCAGAGGGAGGTTGAATAGCCTTCGACGACCGCCGAGCCCGGGGTGGGGGCAATGATCCCCGTAAGCGCAAAGGTGCGCGCGAAGCCTAGGGTGATAGCGCTGTCGTCCCAGGTAACTCCCCAGAGCAGGAGCGTAACCAGCGGCTGCGCGGCGATGGCGCTCACATAGACGAGCCACGACGGCGTCTTCAGCGTCAAGCCTTACTCCATGCGTAGCATCCCCGGTCGAGTGGAAGGCACGATCTCTTTCCCGCGCGACGCCATCAGAACCGGGAAGCAATCAGGGTGCTGAGGTTCTATCCAGACAGAACCGCTCATGCTCTACTGACCGCGATGGAAATCGTCAAGGATGGGCATCGGCGGCTCGTGAGAAGTCGACCGATGACGTCTTAAAATCATCGGCAGACAGGTCACTCGTCAAGTGCCCGGCTAGAAAGAGTATCCTGAGGAGGTTAAACTTCCCCCAAGGACATCTAGAAGAGTCTCACCGTGTAGCAGGAGGTGTGCGGGTGACCGCCTCCGTAGTGCGCTCCCCGAGTTACGAAAGCGGCATGGGCCGGTTCGTAGCTCGCATTCGGCAGCTTCTTCCAGAAGGCCGTCCCCTCCCTCCGGAGGTGTGGCGCCGTCGCCATCGTGGCATTCTCATCCTGCTGTGGATCCATGCCTTCGTCATCGCCGCTTGGGCGCTGATCGCGGGTTTCAGCCTCGCGCACATGGCCATCGAGAGTGGCGTGGTCGCGGCAGCAGCGCTTCTCGCGTCGTGGCGCCGACCCAGTCGCCCCTTCCGCGCTAGCATCGCCAGCCTTGGGCTCATCACCGCGTCAGCCGTCCTGGTACACCTTTCTGGCGGCTATATCGAGATACATTTCCACTTCTTCGTGATGCTTGCCGTCATCACGCTGTATCAGGATTGGCGGCCGTTCCTGTTCGCCGTTGCGTACGTCGCGCTCCACCACGGAGTGGTCGGCATGGTGGATCCTGCTTCGGTCTACAACCATCCTGATGCGTGGGCGAACCCGTGGAAGTGGGCGGCGATTCACGGCGGCTTCGTACTCGCGGCCAGCGTGGCCGGCATTCTGAACTGGCGGCTCAACGAGACCGCGCATGCCAGATCCGAGCTGATCCTCGCATCCGCGGGCGATGGCATCTACGGCGTCAAGCCGGACGGCGGCATCGCCTTTGTGAACCCCGCGGCTGCATCCATGCTCGGGTGGAGCGTCGACGGGCTTCTCGACAGCCAGGAACGCGCGATCGTCGATGAGGGGCCGGCCCTGCGGCTGCTCTCGGAGCAGGCCAATTCGGGCGCCGTCGAGGAATCGGGGGACGCTGTGCTCCGTCGGAAGGATGGTACGACGTTCCCCGCAGAGTACGTTACCTCGCTGATCCGCGATCGAGACGCAATCACCGGCGCTGTCGTAGCGTTCAAGGACATTACCAGCCGGCGCGCGGGGGAGCGCGAGCGCGAGACTTTGGTGGAGACGCTGGCGGCCGAACGCGCGCGCCTCGAGCTGGTACTCGCGGACTTGCAACGCGCGCAGTCTCAGATTATCGAGCAGGAGCGGTTGCACGCTCTCGGCGAGATGGCCAGCGGCATTGCCCACGACTTCAACAACGCGCTCGCCCCGATCCTCGGATACACCGAGCTGCTCATCATGCAGCCCGATAGGTGGGACGATCGGCAGCGTATGACGACCTATCTCGAGCGGATCAACTTGGCTGCCCAGGATGCCGCGAGCGTCATCGCCCGATTGCGGGAGTTCTATCGCCGGCACGACGGCGAGGCCGAAGATGCGTTTATCTCTATCGAGCTTCCCAGGTTGGTAGAGCAGGTCGTCGCCATGACCCAGCCACGGTGGAAGGACCAGGCGCTCATGAGCGGCCGGCGGATTCACGTCCAGACCGATCTCGAGCAAGTCCCGCCGATCTTGGGGAGTGAGGCCGAGATTCGAGAAGCACTCACCAACCTCATCTTCAACGCGGTCGATGCGTTGCCCGGAGGTGGCACGATCACCGTCCGCACGCGAAGGGCCGTCGAGGCCGTGCTCCTCGAGGTGACAGACACGGGTATCGGAATGCCCGAAGACGTGCGGCGCCGTTGCCTGGAGCCATTCTTTTCGACGAAGGGTGAGCATGGGACAGGCCTGGGGCTCCCGATGGTCTATGGCATCGTGCAGCGGCACAATGGCGAATTGGACATCGTCAGCTATCCCGGCAGCGGGACGACGATGCAGATCCGTTTGCCGGTGGCCACCCAGGATGTCCAGGATGTCCAGGTTTCCGACGGACCGACGAGACCGCTGCGTGTGCTGGCTGTGGACGATGACCGCGAGATCCGCGAGCTCATGGTCGAGCTGCTGGAGCACGACGGGCATACCGTCGTGACCACCGCGGAGGCGCGAGACGCACTCACGCGCGTTCTCGCGGGCAACTTCGATCTGGTGCTCACAGACCGGGCGATGCCGGGCATAACCGGCGATCAGCTCGCGGCAGCGATCAAGAAGAGCCGACCCACGATGCCGATCATCATGGTTACTGGCTTCGGTGACTTGATGCAGGCGAGCGGCGAGCTGCCCGAGGGCGTCGACCGCGTGATCAGCAAGCCCGTCCGACTGCTCACGTTGCGCCAGGCAATGCACGAGGTGCTCGCCAGCTACGTCGCTACTGAAACACTCGCGCCTTCTTAATCGTCATCCCGAGCCCGCAGGCGAGGGATCCGTGCCCATGAGTTCCTCAGCATGACCAATTGTTTGCCCCTAACTTCTTCAGTCAAGCGGCCAGGTAGTGTCGCCCCTGATCTCGATGTACTCGTTCTCGGCGGGATCGCGCACGACACCCATAGGGTCGCGGCCCTCACGCACCAGATACGCCTGCTCGAGATAGAGGCGCCGGAGCTGCGTCACGCCGACGTCGGCGTTCGGCATCAGGTGCTCGTTTGGCATCCTCTCGCCGACCAGGCCCAGGCTTTGGCGCATCGTGGCGTCCTCGGGGCCGGGGCCAGGGGGAATGTCGTAGCCTAGCACGACCTTCTCACCGGGCTCGACATTCTTGTACTCCTTGAACGGCTCGGGCACGACCGCCGGCGATGCCGAGCTCGCGGTCCCGCGTGGTCCGCCATTCACCATCTCAGCCTGCTGACCCTGGCGGTTCTCCCGCGTGTCCCTGAAGGCGGGGTTCGCGAAGGTGAAGTGCAGGGTGTGAGTGTCGTCGATGGGAACGGACCAGCGTCCTCCCACTGTGATCGGGTAGTCGTAGCCGTCAGGGATCGACATCGTTCGGCTAATGCCGGGCATCGTAATCCCGTTGATCCGCCAATCTTCGACCTGGTCGCCGGTTGAGACGGTTCCTCGGGTTCCAGTCACGGATCCTGCCGCGCGGTGCGCCTTGTAAAAAATGCCCCACGGGTTCCCGAACTGATCGCCCATCGCCTCGAAGCGAACGTCGTCCGGTATTGCGGAGACGTACTGCCACACCGAGCCGTGGAGGAACGTGGTGTGGATCGGGTCGCACCCGTTCTCCACGCCGTTCAACCAATTGTGGTTCTCGAACTGCCCGAGCTGGCACTTCGGCGTGCCCTGAACCAGAAAGATGAGGCGCGGCAGCAGCGGCGTGGGATCTGGACCCATGTAGAGCCAGATCGCGCCACCTAGCTCCTCCGCTTTGTAGGCGGGCTGCTTGAACGTGTCCTTGAAATCGTCGTCCGACTCGCCGGGCGTGTCGAGGACGTTCCCGTGGATGTCATAGAGCCAGCCATGGTAGCGGCACCGGAGACCATAGCTCTCGGTCGTGCCGAAGCACAGGTTCACGCCCCTATGAGCGCAGCGCGCAGCGATCGCCCCGACCTTGCCGTCGCCATCCCGAAACAACACGAGGTCCTCGCCGAGGAGGCGCACCAGGGTGGGCTTGTCCTTCAAATCCGCGGAGATGCCAATCGGCCACCAGTACCGACGAAGCAGCTCGCCCATCAACGTTCCAGCGCCGACGGAGTGGAACGCCTCAGCTTCTTCTTGCGTCAAGGGGTCGCTTGCCAACAGCCTCATCGTCGCCATGTTCGTCTCCTTTCCGGGATCAGTTCGGATACGTCGTGGTTAGCGCCACTCCCAGGTGTGGACGTTCCACGTGCTTCCGCCAAGAACGGGTCCGTGGAGTCCGCGCGCGAAGCCCGTCACGCCCGCGCTGTTGTACAGGGGCAGCCCGGGCACCTCGTCGCTGAGCAGCTTGAGCATCTGGACGCGGATCTGGCTGCCTTCCCTGCGGTCCAGCGTGCGGTCGAAGAGTGCGTACAGCCGATCGTATTCCGCGCTCATCCAACCGTTGCGGTTCGAGCGCGTCCAGCGGTTCTCCGGCGCCGCCACGTTTCGACCGTCGAACTTGGTCCACGTGGAGGTGATCGCCGTCGAGCCGTTGTTGAATGCCTGGTACGTCGAAAGCGCCTGACCGTCGTTCGCTTGCGCGACGGGGAGGACAGAAGGCTCTGCGACCAATCCCACCTGGCGCCAGAGGTCGACGAGCATCGCTTGCTCGCGCTCGTCTAGGGAGCCCGTCGTCGCGCTGACCGTGCGGAGCTGCGGGCTGAACGGAGCGCCGTTCGGAGATACGTAGAGGCCGTCGCGGTTCTTGGAGAACCCTGCATCAGTCAAGAGTTGGTCGGTGCGGATGGGATCGTACGCGTACTTGGTGACGGTCCGATCCACATCCGCGTAGTAGGACACGAGGGGTGAAATGTAGGCGTGCGCGATTCCGCCCTCGCCGTCCTGAAGGGCATCGACGAGGGTCTGACGGTCCGTTGCGTGCATGAATGCCTTGCGCACGCGCACGTCGAGAAGCTCGGCGGGATTCACGAGGTCGCGCCGATGCTGCACCCAGATGTACCGGATGGTCGCCGGGTCGAACAGGACGTTGCCTTCCCACTCGCGTTTCAAGATCACTCCTTGCTGGAACGCCAGGACTGATGCCTGAGACTCGACGAAGTCGACAGCGCCCGCGAGCACGTTCGCGATCGCCGTATTAGGGTCGCCCGCCCACGTGACGCGGATGCGGGGCGCCTTCGGCGCGCCGAGGGCATAGTTGCTGAAGGCCTCTCCCTCGATGTACGCGCCGAGCTCCCAATGGGTCATCCTGTACGGGCCAAGGCCGACGTACTCATCCCTGAAGTACGGGTGCGCGGCGAACGCGTCCCGATCGCCCCGCTCGTACGCCTCGCCAATGATGTGTTGCGGAAACGCGAACACGGCGAGGAGCGCGCCCGCAGACTGAAACGGCCCGTTCCAGCGGATCAGGATTGTTCGATCGTCCACAGCGACGATCTCGTCCATCGATGCTTCCGCGTCCGGCTTGAACAGGACAGCGCCGAATCCTGGGTCCTTCGCAACCTGGAGCGCGAACTGGAAGTCGCGCGGCGTGAGCGGTTTTCCATCGTGCCACGTGAGCCCCGGCCGCAGGCGGTAGACCGTGTCCATACGTCCGTCGGGATACACGCGCCACGAGTCTGTGTTCAACTCGGGGAGCGCCTCCGCGAGCTGCGGGTGGGGGGTCTCGCTCTCGTCGATGATGGCGAGGCTGGCGTTGAAGAGTAGAGGCACGCCTGCCTGGAGCACACCCGTCACCGTGATCGTGTGGAGCCGTGGCATCTCGGTCTTCGGCTCGCCGCGCAGCATGAACGTCACCGCGCGCTGCTCGACTCGAGTTTCGGCGGTGCTTCCGACTCCGCCCGTTGGAGCGGAGGCCGTGGCGCAGGCCGCCAAAACAAGCATGCCGACCAGCGCCGCGAGCCTGGCCGACGCATCTCCGCAACGGTGTGTCCCGTTCTTCAAGTCGCTCCGCCAGCAAGATGCTCTCGGGCTTCGGCCATTCGCCAGCTTATCCGTGACACGTCAAGCCGGCAAGCGGGCGTTTTTCTATAATGGGCCAATATCCAGCCATACGGCCGAGAGGAATGTGTCCATGGAGGCTTCATATGCGCGTGATCGATAGCGACGGCCACTTCTTCTCAGACAACGAGGCCATGGCGAAGTTCCTGCCGACTGGCACCGTGCCCCGGGGTGGTGCCATTTTCCCACCGCTCGACCATCTCCACTCGTTCATCGGGACGACCCCGCCAGGCTCCTTCCGCCCTGTCGACCCGCAGGGCTGGCTCGACTTCATGGACGATGTGGGTATTGAGTCCACCGTGCTCTACGGCGGGCTGGCCTACAGCAAGATCACTCACCGCGACTGGGCCATCGCGGTTGCGCGCGCCTACAACGACTGGCTCGCCGAGACCTACGTGCGGCGCAGCCCGCGTTTCCAAGGGATGGCGCTGATCCCGATGCAGGAACCGGACGCGGCCATCGAGGAGCTGCGGCGTGCTGTCAACGAGCTCGGAATGCTGGGGGCGACCCTACAGACGGCCGGACTGCCGAACCACCTCGGGGCCAGGGAGTACTGGCCCGTGTACGCCGAGGCAGACCGCCTGGGCTGCGCCATCGGCGTACACGGCGGCACGCACGCGGGGTTCGGCATGGACCAGATGAACGTCTATACGCCCGTCGGCGCGCTGGGTCACCCGTTTGGGCTTGCGATCCATCTCGCCGGTATCCTCTTCAATGGCATTTTCGACCGCTATCCGAATGCCCACTTCGCGTTCCTCGAAGGCGGGGTGTCGTGGCTGCTCATGGCGCTGGAGCGCTTCGATCGTGCCCACGAGACCCACGTGCAATGGGATCCGCGCGGGGAGCTGGCTCCGCCGCCCGGCGTGAAGGTCTCGGACTACATCCGCAAGCAGGTGCAGGAGGGCCGCCTCCACATCGGCTGCGAGGGCGCCGAAGAGGACATCGCGTATGCCTGCCGCCGGGTGGGGAGCGAGGCCTTTATGTACTCCTCGGACTTCCCGCACGAGGTCAACAACGACACCTGCCGGGCGGAAATCCTCAAGCTCATCGAGTCCGAGGAGCTGACGGACGATGACAAAGCGAACATTACCCACCGCAACGCCGAGCGGTATTACCGTTTCAGCGAGCGCGCGCGGGTGCCTGCAGGCGTCGCGACCGCTGCGTCCTAGCCGCCGCCCGCCCCATCCAGCACGTCAACGGGCACCGGTGCCTGAGATGGCGCGCAGGCAGGGTTTCGGCCCAGGCGATGGCTATCGGCCGCTCTTAGGCGGGCGGGTCACCCGTGCGCCAGGTGCCCGTGCGCCAGCTGATCGTCCACACGCTCGTGTTACTGTCGTCGTTCGGGACCCAAACCCGCAGGCGCGATGGTGAGTCGGCGTCCTGCTGCGGTGCTGGATCGAACGGCACACGGAAAGAGCCAACCGGAGAGCTGCGAGGCCCAGCGTCCCCTTCAGAGCCTGACTCCGTGGCCGCACCGAAGCGTGCGACGTAGCTGCTGGCGGTAAGCGCATCGAGCACGTCGAGGTAGTTACGCGCATCTGATTGACGATCGATCTGGACTTGATCCAGCGGCAGGGTTGCCCACTTAGGCGCGGGCAACTCCGGAGGCTCTTGTCCCCAGCGGATGTAGGCCCACACGATCCCGCCGGACTCGATCGCAGGGCAGGTTGGCTGCTTCACCTTCTCGATGAAGCGGCTGCCCGGCGGCTCGCCTGGTATTTCCAGGCAGCGGCCGTCCAGGCCGTACTTCCAGCCGTGGCCCGAGCATCGGAGGGCATCGCCTTCGACGCTCCCGAACATGAGGGACACGCCGGCGTGGATGCATTGCTCCATGAATACCGCTACCTGTCCCGACGCCGAGCGGAAGGCGATGAGCTTCTCCCCGAGCAGTTTCATGCGAATGGCTCGACCGCTGGGGGTGGGCAGCTCGGACGAGAGCAGCGCGGGGAGCCAGTACTCCCGCATGAACGTGCCCGCCGGCGTGGCGTGGCCGGTGTTGGTGAGCGCCTCGTATCGCTGGTTCAGATCAGGGCCTTAGCCGAGCACCTTGAGGGCCACATGCCGCGACCCCTTTGCCCCCGCCAAGGCGAACCACAGAAGCACGATCGAATCCACCACTGCCGCCTGGTCGACTCCGCCCAGACGCACTGGGTGCAGGCCTGCACTCGAGATGAGCTGCTCGACCACAGCCTGAGACTCTCCCTCCGGGCCGGCATAGATCTGATCCGCCTGCTCGTTCCCGAACGCGGCGTTCTCGAGATTCTCCCAGCCGTACGTATTGAACGCGCGGTACACGTGCGCGTCCGGTGCGGCAGCGGAGATCTTGTCGACGTTGTTGAATCCGCCGCCAGCGCCGCCACGATTGTTGGTCGCATCGATCACGACCTTGCCGGCCAACGCCTTGCCCACCGCCTCGGCCGTCTCGGGCACGGCGGCTCCTGGCACCGCGAACAGCACCGCGTCCGCGTCTCCCACCGATTCCGCGATGGACGTCGCACGCGCATTGGATCCGATCTCTTTGAGCAGGCTCTGTACTTCAGCCTTCGCGGGGTCCCGCACCCCGATCGCAACCTGATGTCCAGCGGCTCCCCACTTCTTTGCAAGCGTTCCGCCGATCTTCCCGGCGCCCAAGACGGCCACTTTCATCGTGTCGTGTCCTCCAAGACAATTGACGCGCGTTAGAGCTATTGCTTTCCCCCGACGCGGCGGAGGCGCTCCATTCGTTCCTGCAGCTTCTGGAAATAGTCCGATTCGACGATCTCTTGGACGTCGCGCTCTTTCTGCGCCTCGTCGATTCTGATCTGCACATCCCGCACGTAGATGTGCTTTGAGGGCGAGTCCCACACCGCGACCGACGTGGTTCGTTCGACCCCCGAGCCATTCGCCGAGAGCCGTCCGACGCTGATCGTCGATCCACCTACCTTGATCTCGTCGCCCTCGTTGAGCGCTACGATGCCGCCGATCTTGGTCCCGTTGACGTACGTCCCGTTCGTAGACTGGAGATCCTTGATCTTCCAGCCAGTCCCCGCATCGAAGAACACCATTGCGTGGACCTGGGACACCTTGTCGTCCTCGATCAGCACCTCGCTCTTTCTCCCAAGGACAAAGTTCGGGGCGTCTTCGGCATCCAAGATGTACTCGAGTCGACGGCCCGATGGGAGGGCGACGTCGATCTCGAGAAACGCCCAGTGGGGATTCGTATCGTCGTCAGCCACACCTGCCTCCGCTTCGGTGACTTCTCGGGAGAGGGCCGGCCAGAGCGCACGGGCACCCCGCGACCATCTGGCACAAGAATAGCACCGCGCTCGCCGTTTCGGCACAAACGATACAATGGCGCTCGATTCAGAGCCGGTGCCTGGAAACCCCACTTTCGCGGAGGTGACCTTGTGGGCGGGTTGACGAATAGCTGGGCTATCGCGAAGGCGAGCTGGCAAGTGCTCATGAGGAACGCGGTCTCGTGTTGTTTACCTTCCATCCTCGTTGACTGATCGGCTCTCGATTGCTTGGATGGGTGGGGCGTCAGCTCAAGTGGCTCGCGTTCGTCTTTACCGTAGCTTTGCTCGCGGCCCTGGCTGATGAGATCCCCCCACTCAAGCAGTTTCAAGGCTACCTGGCGGAACATCCGCAGCCCTGGCTTGGGCTGTGCATCGGTGCAACGATCATCGGCTTCACGCTGCTCGGATTCGTCTGGGGGAGTTTGATCTTCGGCGGCCCGCCAGCGAGTCGTCCAAGACCGCGGAGTCGACCGAGGCAAACCGCGGCAGCACGGGGCAAGGCGAGACCCGTGAGCCGGGCGGTACCGGCCAGCAGATTTCGGGGAGAGGCTTCCATAGCCGCCGTGAAGGAAGCGTTTCGCACCGGCGACTGGATAGCCGATCCTGTCATGCGACCGTTCTGCATCGGGTTCATAGGTTTGCTTTTCGTCGTGGTCGGAGTGTTTGGCTTCTTCATTGCCGTGGGCCCGCCGTCCGCGCAGCTCCTCTGCGGTGTAGCGCTCATCTACGCCTTGGGCCAGATCGCGCGGGCCTTCACGTTCCCTGTGGGCTAGAATCACATAGAATCTTAGAGGTTCTCAAGGGTGGACGTGATGGCTGTAATCAACGAAGTACAAATCGAAGAGGTCAGCAAGGAAGAAGGCTTCAAGATCCTCGACGAAGCGGCGCGCCACTACCTCGACATGCCAGGAGAGAAATTCCTCGAGCTGTGGTTTGCGGGCGAGTTCGCTGATCGCGTCGACACCCCCGAAGTAATCACCGTCGCTATGCTCATTCCGTTCGCTGCCTAGTTCTCCGCTTCCGTGGCCGGAGATACCCCACGAGAAGCGACAGCTGCATTTCGGGAGCCCATCGAGCAAACTATCGGCTGCGTCTGGAACGGCCACCACTACATCCAGACTTCTCCTCGTCAGCCTGGGGCTTTGGCCCTGGTGGTCAATCGCAGCCAGCCAATTGACCTGCGGTGCGAGGACGATAGTCGCCTCCGATTGCTGATATCGATTCATTTTGAACATAAGCGGGCCGACGGCGAGCATGGTCCTTGGAAGGTGCACACACTCGAATATATCTATGCGTTCTCGTTACCCGACGAGGACAAGCACCCGTTTCTGTCGTACCACTGGCACCCGCTCCTAACTCCTGAGGTCGACTATCCGCATCTACATATACGCGATGCTGATTCTGGGCCACTTACTCATCACTCTCACGTTCCGACCGGCCGCATTTCCGTTGAGCAAGTCGTCCGCCTTGCCATTACACAGTTCAACGTCCGGACACTCCGTAAAGATTGGTCGGAGGCGCTCGAGCAGATTCAAGCTCGGTACGAGGAATTCAAGACCTGGTGACGAGGGCCTGCCAATACAGCTGCTCTAAGTCGATTGCCTCGAGAGCTGTCCGCCAGCCGCCTAGATCTCTTCTACCTGCTTGAGCTCCTCGCCCTGGTGCACGGCTAGAGGACGCGGCCAATAATTCTTCCACTCGCCGTGGTGCGCAGATGTCAGTAACATGACAGTTATGCGTTTTGGCCGGGTTTGTTTTCCTTTTGCTGATGGGGTGCCTGCTGGCGTCTCGCGAACACGCTGCTGCGCAGCTTGCATGCTACGCTTCTGCATGACGGCCGAGCCGTCGCCGAGTGGCCAAGGAACCGACCCTGTTCTCTCGTGGCCTTCAGGACTGGTCGAGCGGCCCGAGTCGTACGTGCTCGCTCGCCTCGCACCCGGCGGACTCGATACCTTGTCTTTCCCACCAATGGGCGGTTCGTACCGGGATTCGGCTCCGCAGTCCTGGGCGTGCTATGCGCCACCACCCTGATCCTCGGCGTCATTCCCGTGGGCCCTAGCCCGGCCTCAATGGCACTCAATCCAGTCACCGGTCGCGTCTACGTGACGGATCAGACGAGCAATTCCCTATTCGTCGTGCAGTAGGCTCAGCTATCGAGTCGCTCGTAGCCGGTTAGTCTGCTCCAAAGCCTCCGCGCACCGGCTCTCGGCCTTCGAGCCTCTTGCCGCCGTCCCACAGCTCCTGCGCGGCCTCTTCCTCGCGGCCCTGCTCGGTGAGTCCCACCATCCGGGCGTAGTCGTCGGGCCAGAAGCCGAGAGATGCGCCGTGCCACGGATCGCGCGGCTTCAGTGCCGGAAGCTCTAGGCGTTCCCATAGGCCGCGGGCGCGCTCCATGTAATCCTGGCGCGGGAGGGAGATCGGCGGGTTGGCCCACTTCCGCGTCGCGTCGATGAGGATGTAGGAGCTCGTGGCGTTGGCATGCTCCTCTTCCGTGGCGTCGCGGGGCAGGATCGACTCGTCCATGCCGCCGCCCGACGGGGGCCGGTGGATGATGCGAATGTCGCGGTGGGGCTGATGGCGAACAGTGAGAGCCCACATGACGGTCTCGAGGTCGCGCGGGTCGACGTCCTCATCCACGGCGATCGCAATCTTCGGCCAACCTTTGCCCGCGGCCATCACCGTATCCAGCACGTCGTTGACCCCGCTGTCCAAGCCACGCCGCTCGCCGAGCTCCGCCATCCGAATGACGCACACGTGTCTCGCGCTGCCGCAATTGTGGAAGGCCACCTCCTTCACGGGTGGCAGGCCGGGCGTTCGCCGCAGCTTGTCGAGGACGATACCCTCGCAGTTGACGGATCGCATCTCGCTCGACTCGCTCGGCGGATACTGGCAGATCACGTCGTGCCAGATCGGGTTGTGGCGGTGCGTGATGCAGGTGACCTCGATGCCGTGGACCAGGCCGCCGGGCATCACGTGGCCACGGTTCTCGCCACTCGGTCCGTCCAGGACCAGCAAGTCGGTCGGGATGATCCCCTCGATCACCACTTCGGCTGTGGCTGGCACCTGCAGGTCCACGGTCTCACACTGGACCACCTCGATTGCCTCGCCGATGATCCCGCCGGCGATGTCCAGCTCATACATGGCAGACGGCACATCCGTCGCCGCCACGAGTGGAACGACGGGAAGGGCGCCGATCACGATCGCGACTTCCAGCGGCTTCCCCAGGGCGCGGGCCTTGTTCCAGTGGGTATGCAGGTGTCGACCGGTGCGGAGGTTGGCCCGCAGCTTGCCGTACACGATGCTGTTGTACATGCCCGCGTTGAGCGCCCCGGTCTCTGGGTCCTTGCTGATGAACGCGCCCGCGGTAATCCGCGGCAGCACCTCCCAGCCGTTCGTCGCGATGGGAATGCCGAACTCTCGCAGCCCATCGTGAGCGAGGAGATTGTCTCCCTTGTGTATCTCCTCTTTCACAGGACCCGTCGAGACCAAGCGTGGCGCAATGGGGCTCGTATAGCCGCGAGCCCAGCGGTCGTGGATCTCGCTCGGTTTGCACCCGAATGAGAGAGCATAGACGTCGCGATTGGCAGCGATTACCGCTGATGCCGTCTGCCCGGCCAGCCGCCTGCCATTGCGATCGGTCACGTGTTCGAAAAGGAACCCCGTTCGGTCATCCTGGTTGATGCCGCGGTATTGCCAGCGCACCAGCGGGTGGAGCTCCTGATCCTTGTCGATGGGGTCGGAGATGCGGCGGAGCTTGCCCGCCTTTTCGAGAGTCTGCAGGAATTCACGAAAATCGCGATAGTAGGCCACAGCGGCCCTCCTTCCTATGCGCGGTCGATCATACTCGACTCGGCAAATCCAGGCTGCCTTCTACGCGGGGACCCTCAGTGGGGTATCCTCGATAGTCCGGGGTCATTTATGTAGGCGGTGAGTCACCAGCATGCGGAGTCTGCTCGTCGAAGACGATGCCTTCATGGGCAATGTCCTCGAAAAAGCCCTTCGTGATCGTGGCCACGACGTTGTGCGGTGTCAAGACGCCGAATGCGCATGGGATGTGTGCCAGCGCGAGGATTTTCCACTCATCTTGTCGGACTGGATGCTCCCCGGCATGGATGGCCTGGAGCTCTGTCGGCGGATCCGCACCCTGCCCGGTGGAAGCCGAAGCATCATCCTGATCATCACCGGTCTGGATAGCCCCGAGGATCTCGCCGTTGCGCTCGACGCGGGGGCGAACGACTACCTCACCAAGCCCTTCACACCGCGGCTGTTGCAGGTGCGCCTCGCGGTCGTTGAGCGGCAGGCCGCTGAGATCGCGGCTCGCCAGGCAGCCGAAGCAGCTCTGGTCGCGGCTCGCGCGTCCGCGGCGGAAGCGGCGGCATGGCGCGAGCTCATTCGTCAGCAGCAGCTCATGATCAACGTCATCTCCCACGAGCTTCGAACACCCCTCTCCTCCATCTTCGGTTTTAGCGAGCTGCTGATCGAGCGCGACCTCGTCCCGCCGAACCTGCGCACCGAGCTCGCCGCGATCCACCAGGGGGCGATCCGCCTGAACAATCTGGTGGACAGCATCGTCGACCTGTCACTCCTCGAGAGCGGTGAAGCATCGCTTGACCACAAGCCGACCGACCTCGGCGCCGTCGTGCGGGAATCCGCGGCCGAGTTCGGTGGCCCGCCGCGAATCGTGACGACGGTGGACCCGGGCGTTCCAATGGTGATCGCGGATGAGGTCCGCATGCGCCAGGTCGTGCACCATCTCGTGCGGAATGCCCTCGCATTTTCGCCCGCCGATAGCACGGTGGCCGTGAGGGTCCAGTGCAGAGACGAGGGAACCGTCGCCATCGAGGTCAGCAATCTCGGCGATGGGATCCCACCGGAAGAGCTGGCCCACGTGTTCGAGCCGCTCTTTCGAACGGAGCTAGCCCACAAGCGTGCCGTGCAAGGGCCTGGGATCGGATTGGCCCTGGTGCGACGCATCGCCGAGCTTCATGGCGGGCGCGCGACGGCGGAAAGCTCACTCGGGCTGGGAGCGACGTTCCGCGTCGTTCTTCCAATAAAAGGTCACTTCGACGGCCATCGCGGCGCTGAGCACGGCAGGCGAGCAGGAGATACTCCGGCTAAGGAGTGATCGACGACGGGTCGTGCACGACGACCCTGTTGCGGCCGCCTCGCTTCGCCTCGTAGAGGGCCTCGTCCGCCAGCTTCACTAGCGTCTCTGCCACGAAGTCCGTCTTGGGATCCGCGATCGCGATGCCGGTGCTCATCGTGAGGACCTTGAGCGGGGGGTTGCCCTCATGCGGAATGGCACGAGCGCTCAGCGCCTCGCGCATGCGGTTCATCGCAATGGTGGCTCCCTGGGCGTCCTGAGCCGGCAACAGGACGAGGAACTCCTCCCCGCCGTAACGGTAGGCGCGGTCTCCCGTCCGGCACTGTTCGGCGAGGACCTGGGCGACGATCCGAAGCGCCTCATCCCCGGCAGGGTGCCCGTACGCGTCGTTGAACTGTTTGAAGTGGTCCACGTCGCACATCGCCACAGCGTATTGGAATCCGTAGCGCTCTACGTGGCTCCGCGCAGCCCCGAGGTCTTCCCAGAGCCGCAGTCTGTTCGCCAGGCCCGTCAGCGGATCCGTGCGGGCGCTCTCGCCTAACGCGCGGTTGAGCTTCTCGAGCTCTGCGTTCTGGCCAGCCAATCGGCGATGTAGAGCCATGACCCGTCCGGCGGCCAGGAGTCGCGCCCGCAGCTCCTCGGGATCGAATGGCTTGCCGAGATAATCGTCGGCGCCCGCTTCCATTCCCGTCATGAAGTGCGCTTTGTCGTCGAGCGCGGTGAGCAGGATGAAGTAGGTGTACGTCGCAGAATCGTGCTCTCGAACCCGCTGGCAGAGCTCGATGCCATCCATCCCGGGCATCATCCAGTCGCTGATCAGGACGTCGACGTCGTCTTCCTGGAAAGCCTCCCACGCGGTGGCGCCATCCACGGCCACGCGGCACTGGTGTCCGTTTTGCTCAACGGAGCGTTGGAGGACGCGTCGTGAGATGGCGTCGTCCTCCGCGATGAGGACCTTCAGCTTTTCCATCGCTGCTCCTCGACGGGGAAGGTTGCTTGCGCCCCGGCCTTCTCCAACGGGAGCCACTGCACGAGTACCGCCTCGAGCTCGTCTGGTCGCACCGGCTTTGAAACGTAGTCGTCCATGCCAGCCTCGAGGCACCGTTCGCGGTCGCCCTCCATCGCGCCCGCGGTCATGGCGACGATGATGGTGTGGCGTGTCGATCCCTCGCGTTTCCGCACGAGGCCGGTCGCCTCGTACCCGTCCATCTCGGGCATCTGGCAGTCCATGAAGACCAGCGGGTAGGGGATGCGCTCGATGGCATCCAGCACCTCCTGGCCGTTGGCGACCACATCGGCCCGGTACCCGAGCTTCTCGATCATCCGCACGGCCACTCGCTGATTCACCGCGTTGTCCTCGGCGACCAGCACGCGGAGGCCACCGACAGGCGAGTAACGGGCCGGCGCCACGGGTACGGTGATCTCGACCGACGTATCGGAGGCACGGCTCATCACCGCTGCAAGCGTGTCGTAGAGCTGCGACTGGCGCACGGGCTTGCTCAGACACGCGGCGATGCCCGCGGCCTCGGTCTCGGGACTCTGCCCCCGCTGACTCGTCGACGTGAGTAGGACTAGGCGCGTCTTCGAGATGGCCGGGTCGTTCTTGATCGCGTGGGCGAGCATCAAGCCATCCATCCCCGGCATCTGCATGTCCACGATGGCGAGATCGTATGGCGCGGCTGAAGAGGCGGCACGCAGGCGCTCCAGCGCTTCAGCTCCGCCTGGGACAGACTGGTTTAGCATCCCCCAAGAGTCGAGCTGGTGCTCCAGAATTGTCCGGTTCGTCGCGTTGTCGTCCACGATCAAGACACGCAGCGCCTGAAGGTCTCGATCGGCCTCCGGCTTCGGTGGTCGCGGTGCGGACTCCGCTTCGAGCTGCAGCCGCGTGGTGAACCAAAACGTGCTGCCCCGGCCAGGCTCGCTCTGGACGCCGATCTGTCCCCCCATGAGCTCGGCGAGCTGGCGCGAGATGGCGAGGCCGAGGCCTGTTCCACCGTACTTGCGAGTCGTCGAGGCGTCGATCTGGGTGAACGCGTGAAAGAGCCGTTGCTGCTCGGCGGCGGGGATGCCTATCCCCGTGTCCTGCACCTCGAACCGGATCATTGCCGCGTCGGAGGATGCTTCCACGCGTCTGATGCGCAGTGTCACCTCCCCGCGATCGGTGAACTTTATGGCGTTCCCGAGCAGATTTGTGAGGATCTGGCGCAGTCGACCGGGATCTCCGCGCACGGAGCTCGGAACGTCTTGGGGGAACATGTAGGCGAGCTCGAGGCCCTTCGCGTGCGCCGCTTCCGCAAGGAGCTCGGCGACCTCTTCCACCATGCGGCGCAAGTCGAACCGAACGCTCTCGACCTCCAGGCGACCTGCCTCGATCTTCGAGAAGTCAAGGATGTCGTTGATGATCGTAAGGAGGGATTCACCGGATGATCTCACGGCCTCGGCGAACTCGCGTTGCTCGGCGTTGAGCGGTGTGTCGAGAAGCAACCCGGTCATGCCGATCACGCCGTTCATCGGTGTACGGATCTCGTGGCTCATCGTTGCGAGAAATGCGCTCTTTGCCTCCGTGGCTTGGATGAGCGCACGGTTGCTCTCCTCCAGTCCCGCTCGGGCCTCTTGCTCACGGACGAGCAGCGCGGCGCGTTCCTCTTCGAGGCGTTTTCGCGGGGTGATGTCTGAGAATGTGACCACCGCCCCCACGATGCGCCCACGCTCTCTGATTGGCGCCGTCGCGTACTCAACGGGGAAAAACGTGCCGTCTTTGCGCCGCAGCTCAGCGTCTGAACCACTGGTGCTCGTGGCGCGGGTTCGCGAAACCACGAGCATTCGTTCGCCAGGAGCCTCGTGGACGGCTGGGAAGATCTCTCGCTCGTGGCGTCCGACCAGTTCATCGCTCTTCCATCCTAAGAGGGAGGCCGCGGCTGGGTTCGCAAAGGTGACGTTCCCTTCCCCATTGACGCCGTAGATGCCATCACCCGCGGACGAAAGCATGAGCTCCGACTGAGCACGTACCGCCTCGTTCAGGCGCCAGCTAATGATTCCGGCGACGCTCGCCGCCAGCACGAATCCGCCGTGGATGAAGGCCCATTTCCAAGGGTTGGCCCAGGCGTCTGGATGGCTGTAGACCGCCTGCGGAGCAATTGTGCCCATGACCCCGTGATGCAGCGCGATGTAGGCGACGGCGACGAGGAACGGCCACCAATCCTGGTAAAGGGTGATGACGGCCAGCATGACGAAGAAATGGAAGTGCAGCTCGATGATGCCACCCGACAGGTGCACGAGGACGGCGGACGCCGTGAGAAGTCCCAAACTGGCCATGGTGGCACGCAGTCGGCGCCCGAGGCGGGACGAGGTTGCCAGCGCCGCGGCAGCCGCCACGGCTCCCCCTTCGACTAGACTGTGCGCCGGACCAAATCCGGACGCCAGGCCATACAAGGGAACCACGAGGGCGTGGAGCCACAGAAGGATCAGGATGCCCCGATGTCTGCGCCGCCAGACGTCGCTCGGAAGTGGGCGTCCTTCGGGAAGGAACTCGCGAATGCGCTCGAGAATGGAGGCCAGGCCGGTCGTGGCGCTCGTGGATGACCGGTGTTTCACGGCTGCTGCCATACGGTTCAGCCCCTATCGCCGGCTGTTTATGCGTGTATGGACTGTACTACTAATCATCATGATCGACCGATAGCGCCATCTCTTTAGTGACCTATGTGTCGGTGAGCGCGCCTAGCCGCGGGCGTCGCGGCCTACCAACTATGGCGTGCAGCGAGAGCCCAACCGTCACGAGGGCTGCGACGATCAGGTACAGCACAGTGTAGCTCCCAGTGTGGTCGATGAGGGCCGCCAGGGCGAGCGGCACGATTGCGTTGCTCAGCCCCTGCAAGAGCTGGCCCGTCCCGATGATGGCGCCGATCTCCTTCCGCCCGAAGTACTCGGGCCAGATCTGCAGTTGCAGCACGAGGTTGCCTCCGAGACCCAGCCCGAGGACTCCCGCGCCAATGAACGCCCAAACCTCACCCTGCGCAAAGGCGAGCAGCAGGCTCGAAGCGAGCAGGATGCAGCCCCAGACGATCACGATCCTGCGCACGCTCCGGAGGCGACTGATGACCGGCGACCAGAAGAAGAGTCGAGACAGCACCTGCATGGCGCTCACCGTACTGATCGCCGTCGCCGCCACAGACGGCTCCATACCCTTGCTGCTCAGGTACGAGAACATGAACACGATCGAGACGTTCGGCGCGAGAAGGATGAGCGACATCCCCGCGGCAACCATCCAGAAGGCGGGGCTGCGCGCCGCCTCACGAGCTGTCCACTCTTCACTCGTCGGGGTCGCGACAATAGCGGGACGTGGCTCGGAAGGAGCCGCGGGCTCCGTCTCTGGCGTGTCTCCATCGGCGTGGAGCCCAATGTCCTCCGGTCGCCGCCGGACGACGAAGAGCGCGGGGATCAGCCCGAGCACGAGGCACACGACGCCGAGTCCGACCCAGCCCGTGCGCCATCCAAGGCCGGTCACCAGTAGGGTGACCAGGGGTGGAAGCACGAAGTTCGCGATGGGTGGACCCATGGCGGCCGCGCTGTAGGCGGCGCCTCGCCGACGCACGAACCAATTGGCGATCATCACCCCGGGAAGCACGCTCTGCAGGGCCGAGCGGGCCGCGCCGATCATGATCCCAAACGCCAAGTAGAACTGCCACGGGTGATCCACGAACCCGCACGCGGCCAGCGCGATGCCCATGCAGATCACGCTCAGGAGGAAGGTCAGTCGTGGACCGCGGCGGTCCACGATGCGCCCGAGCACTGGAGCGATGAGCGCGGAGGTGATCGAGCTGAGGCTCGAGGCGACGACGATGGTGCTCCGAGACCACCCGAGGTCGGCGCTCATCGCAGGCAGGAAGATGCTGAAGGTGAATCCGCCGGTGCTCGCCTGCAAGAAGAGGCTGATGAAGGCGGCGCCCGCGACGTACCACCCGTAAAACGGGCGACGGAGTCGCGCCAGAGCTCCGCCTCCTGCCAAGAGCCGTCTGCGTCTCGTTAGTTCGTCCAGCCCCACTCGTGGATGTTCCAGGTGTAGCCGCGCTGCGCAACCGGGCGGGCGACTGGGCCCGTGAGACCCTGACGAACCGCGATGAACTCGATGTTGTAGGAGAGCGGCACCGCCGGCAGCTCGTCCGACAGGAGCTTGAGTGCGCTCAGCGTCAGGTCTATGCGCTCGGCCTCATTCAGGTTGGTTGTCGCGGCTCGGAAGAGTCGGTCCAGCTCCGTGTTGGACCAACATCCACGATTGTTGCCCTGGTAGCGTCGCTCCGGCGTGGGGCACTGATCGGTCGTGAACTCCTGGATCCCTTCGGGGATGAGCATGTTCCGCACGGTCAGGAACGACATACCTGGGAATAGCGCGGTCGTCTCCGCGGTGACGGCGGCCTGGGTCGGCGCATACTGCGACACGTCCATCCCAAGCTGCCCGAGATCGTGGGCGATGACTTCCATCTCGGTCACGTTGTCTGAGACGATGCTCGTCCAGTATGCGGTGACGAACTGCTCGCCCTGATCGTTCACGAGAGCGTCGCCTCGCCGCGACCAGCCCGCCTCCTGAAGGAGGGACAGCGCCCGCGTCCGGTCGAACGGGTACTTGCTGACGACTTGCTGCGCCCGACTGAACATCGGGTCCGTCGGGCTCACGAGGGTGTCGGCCGCGCCCGAGCCGCCGCCCGAAATGTAGGCGGCGAGGCCCGCGCGATCGATGCCGTGCGCGATAGCGCGGCGGACTCGCGGATCGAGCAGCGCCGCGGGGCTAGCCACCTCGGGCCGCTGCTGTACCCAGAACTGACGGAGCACTGCTGGGTTCTCGAGGACGCGGCCGGCGCCGGAGCGGCTCCATTCCTGCTTGATCGCGAGTCCGCTCTGGGTGTTCAGCGTCTGTCCCGAGGTGAAGTCGATCGAGCCGGCCAGCACCTGCGCCAGCGCGGCGTTCTGGTCTGGCACCACCTGGAATACGACTTCGTCCGCTTTCGGGCGTCCCATGAAGTACTGATCGAAGGCTTGGTACCGAGTGAGGATGCCCGGCTGTATCTCCGCGACCCGGAACGGGCCCGTGCCGACGTACGCCGGGGTGGTCCAGATCGAGGAGCTCTGGAAGGCAACCTTGTCGCCCTCGTCATAGAGTGCGCCAACTGCCTTCTGGGGCAAAGGCTCCATCTCGCCCGTGATGAGACGGTTGGCGCGCAAGTAGACCTGCTTCCAATGAATGACGAACGTCTTGTCGTCGAGCGCGTCGATCTTGTCGATCCGCGTCTCGACGGCGCGCTGATAGACCGCGATGTCCGGATCCTGAAAGACCCGCAACGCGAACACGAAATCGTTGCTCGTGATCGGCTCACCGTTGTGCCAGACCGCGTTCGGACGGACCTTCCACGTGGTGGCCATACTGCCGTCGGCATTCACCGTCCACGTTCCTGCCTCCTGTGACGGCGTCTCCGCTGCCAAAAGCGGCCGGTTTGCCCCCTGCTCGTCGAGGATGGAGAGCGGGCTGTTCACCATGAACCGTGTGTCGTACCGGAACGAGCCGGCCTCACTGGCGTCGAGCTTCGTGGAGAAGTGCGGGGTGTCGGATCCGACGGCGATGACGACGCGCGCGGGCCGAGGAGCTGCGCCGCTCGAGTTGGATCGTGAGTCCGAGCCGGTAGGCGTGCTCGGCCCAGCGCAGGCAACGACCGTGAGGGTCATGAAAAGTGATATGGCCCGAATTCCAAGCATCGTTCGTCGTCCCGAAGTCACCATTCCCGTCACACCTCCGACGCGTATCATAGCTGTTCCATGGTCGCTTCATCGCGATGAGCGGGAGGTTGGGGATGAGCGAGTCACCGCTAGAGGGCAAGGTCGCGATCGTCACCGGCGCGGCGAGCACCATCGGCCTTGGGCGCGCCATGACCCTGGCACTGGTCCGTGCCGGCGCCCGCGTCGCGATGATGGACGTCGATCCCATAGCGCTCGAAGAGAGCGCTGCTGTCGCGCGCGAGATCGGCGGACCGAAGTGCATTGTCACGATCGTGGGTGACGTGACCGACCCCGCCGATGCGGAGCGCGTGGTGCGCGACACCGTTGGCGAGCTCGGCGGCTTCCACATTCTGCTGAACAACGCGGGCATCAACCCATTGATCCGCGAGAACCCGCCGAGCCCAACCTTCTCGCAGATAGCGACCGATGTTTGGACCAAGACTATGGCCGTGAACATCAACGGGCCGTTCTTCATGGCCAGAGCCGCGGTTGGCTACTTGATGAACCAGCGGTGGGGGCGAATCATCGGCGTCACCACGAGCCTCGACACGATGATTCGCGCCGCGCCCTATGGCCCCTCCAAAGCCGCCCACGAGGCGCTCGTCGCCATCATCGCTCGCGAGGTGGAAGGCTCTGGCGTGACGGCGAACGTGCTCATTCCAGGCGGAGCCGTTCGCACGAACATGACGGCCGACCGGTGGATCGACAACATGCTGGAGCCGGAGGTCATGCAGAAGCCAGTGGTTTGGCTCGCCTCCGGTGCGTCGGATTGGGTGAATGGGCGGCGAATCATCGCCCAGTTCTGGGATGAAGAGCTGCCGATCGAGGAGCGTTTGGAAAAGGCGGCGGCACCCGCTGGCTGGCCTCAGCTCGCCAGGCGGAGTCCCGCCCAGCCCTGATGTGGCGCGCTTCTGTCTTCTTGAACGCGGCCGGTCGAGGCCACTACACTACGCGAGCGCAGGGGGCCGACCTACGCCTCTGCGACCCTGGAGCTCGCCACCTTGGAACAGATCGCGCGCAATGCGCTCGTTTCCTTGCTTTTTGCCGTGCTCGGTTTTGCCCTCTTGTTCGCAGGGTACCGAGTCTTCGATCTCCTCACGCCAACTGACCTCGATAAGCGCATCTTCGAGGAAGGCAACCTCGCGGCGGCGATCGTTGCCGGGGCGTTCATGCTTGCCCTCGCCATCGTAGTGCACGCCGCTATTGCTTAAGCTAGCGTAACTGTCCAGATAGCGTGAGGACATCCCCTCGATGGCGCGGGACACAAGACATGGGGTCCTTCACGAAGAAGAACCCCAACATGTTGGTCGGGCCGGGGCGATTTGAACGCCCGACCATCCCGACCAGGTCACCTCGTGGCCCTCGGAGGTCAAGCAGTGCTCGCCTGACTGGGCGGCGACGATGCGACGACCCCAATTGCCCGCAGCAACCCGCAAGTGACCGTTGGGGTAGAGGTCGGGCCTGTCGCCGTGCGCCCTCGCAAAGATGGCGCTCACGAGCGATGTGCCATCCGTGGTGTCCATCGACGACTCCCAGAACATCATCCCCGCGCCACGCTGCAGCAGTAGCTCCGTCTTCTGCTGCATGGTCGGGATGCCATTGTAGCAGACGTACGAGTCATTCATGGTGGCGCAGTCCTGGTAGGCATTCGCCGGGTTGGCCGCCACGGCGTCACGATACGAGATGTACCCGGGTTGAGCGTAGAATGGCGCCCCCAGCACGGTCTTCGAGGCCGGCAGCCCGCGGCTCTGCCAGTAATCCAGGTTCGCGACCGCATACGCATACGAGGCGTGGGGTGTCTCGCCCTCATAGGACATGATGTTCAGGAAGTCCACATAGCCGAACACCGCGCTCTGCACGCCATCGCCGTACCAGCCGTCCGCCGCCACTGCCGCCGTCAGCAGCTTGCCGCGGCTGTGCATGGCGCCGGCCAGAGCACTCATCAGGTTGGTGTAATTACTCTCCGTGGCCCCCGGATCCGGGTATTCCCAGTCGATGTCCAGACCGTCCAGGCTGTAGGTGTTCACCAGGGCGATGAGGTTGTTCACGAAGGTCGTGCGCGCGGTCGGGCTCGCTGCCAGGAGCTCGAAGCCGGTGTCGTTGCCGTCGTTCCAGCCGCCGACGGAGATCAACACCTTGACGCCACGGGTGTGCGCTGCCCTCACGAGCTGGCTCAGCTTGGCGGGGTTGTCCAGCGGCTGTAGGCTGCCGTCGCCGCTGTCACTGGGCACGACGAAGGCGTAGTTGACGTGGGAAAGCCTGTCCAGCTGCAACTCCCCCACCGTCCCCTGCCAGGAAGGCAGGTAGGCGATGATCTTGAAATCGGCGGCCGCCGCCGTACCCTCGGCGAAAGGCGGGACCAGAAAAAGAGCGAGAAAAGCCCCGACGATCCAATGAGAGGGATTCATCTTTCCTCTGCGCATCGTGCCCCCAGAAACCATTCAATGACCACGGGACGCGTCGGACCGATCTCAGGTGTCCGTTTCAACGAGGATGCGACGCCACCTCGGACCGGTAGTGGTCGACGACCCGCCAGGGCAGGAAGCCTTCCTCGGCAAGGATGACGGCCGCCTCCTCGATGCAGGTGGCGTACCGCTCTGTAGTGAACGCCTCCCCGACGCTCAGAAGACCCAAACGTCGCCATGCCCCTTCGACCGATTCCCGCTCATCCTGCACCCCGTTTCCGTTCATGTCTACCAACATATCGTGCCAGTCCAGAGGCTCCAGGCCCGCCCCGTCGAAGCGAGCGAACGTCGTCGTCTGCGATGCCTGGATCTCGTCGCGTTCGTCCGCTGGGAACGGGTAGTGGACCCCGAGCGGACAGGCGATCTCCGGGAGGGCGACGGGTAGGCCTTGGACGCCGTCCACTCCGTCAGCGCGCGATGGCGGCGGCACGACACCCGCCTCGACCCACTCGTCCAGCATGTCGATCACCGCCTCCATGAGACCGCCCAGGTCCAATGACTCGGCCCTCCCAAAGCCGTGGCCAACGTCGACGTGGCTAACGCCGGCCACTTCGTACACGCGATGTCTATCGCCGAGCCCCTTCTCCAGTAGCAGACGCGCATTTTCGCGCTTGAGAACCAAGAAGGAATCCACCAGGTAGAGCCCATGACTGATATCGATCTGCGGCGCGAAGTTGGCCCGGTCGCGCGGGCTGCGCAGCAATACGTCCTCATCGCCCCTGAAGAGTACGGGTAAGGGGAACCCGCCCCCCGCGTCATCGATCAGAAAACCGTCGACGATGCGCGTGCCATCCCGGTCGAGGTTGGCCTCGGGTACGTAGTTCATCAGGCGCCCGGTTTGCCCACCCCCGGAGAAGCCGTAGAAATAAGTGCGCCTCGGCGCTTCACCCAGCCGCTCCTCGACGAATCGCTGCGCGTACCTGGTGAGCGCCAGCTCGAGAGTGGCGTGGTCATTGAGCGTCCGCCTTACGATAGTGCCATCGTCCAATTGAACCGTCGTCACCGGTGTCGGCTGTGCGTTGTCCTTTCGGATCCACGCCACCGCATACCCCTTGTCCACCATCAACGCGGCGTATTGGTTGCGGCTCATCAGCGGGTTAAAGTTTGCTTGCGGGTCTCGCGGCGCCAGCTCGCGTATCGGAAGGTTGGGCCCGGTCCCGTGTTGCACAATCCAGAGCTTGCCGTTCCAGGTCGACCTCGATTCTGGATAGAGCACCGTCATGCCGCTGCGCTCCGCGGGGTCGAGCGTCGCCACGCCGTGGGAGACCGGCCCGTATGCCCTCGGGCGCAGCAAAAACGGCCGCTCTGGCTGAATGGGGAGCGGCTGTCCGAACCAGAGCTCAGGGGCATCCGTGAGCACCTCGGCGCCACCGGCACGCCCGGGACTGTCCAGCAGGATGCAACCTTCGACCTGCCCGCTGGAGGCGATATTGACTTCCCGATACGGATCGCCGTGTACATTGGCGATGGTCCGCTCGGAGAGTACGTCCCCCTCGAGGGAGTCCAGGATGTTGCTGATCAGCGTCTGCGGCGGTGGTAACACGCACCCTTCCGTCTGCAACTCTGCCGGCGCGGACCCTGCTGTGCCAACAAACCCGACGGGCAGCGTCAACAGGACAGCGATCAGCAGCGCGCCGGTCCGCGCTTGGCGCCAGGAAGCTACAGCGCGAATCGATGCGAAATGTCGCGGGACCATGTCGTTCCTCCTGGACATGCTGGACGGCCGTCCCACTCAAACCACCTCCAGGTTGTGCTTGCGCCCCAACTCCTTGAGTACTTCCGGATCCAGCCCGGCGTAGTCAACACCCAGGGTCGCCGCCAACTCCTGGCGCTCGAAGAAGTATTGTTCCATCCCCGATGGTGAGAAGATCTGGAGGAAGCGAGCAGGCTCATTGCCGTCGTTGCCGAAGCTGTGGACAATGCCCCGTGGAACGAGCACGAACGAGCTAGACGGTGCTAGCACACTTTGCCCGGCGATTCGAAAAGTCAGCTCCCCACTGAGGACATACCAGGCTTCTTCTTCGGCGTGGTGGATGTGAGGCTCGATCCAGGCTCCCGGCGGCACTGACTCGTTGACTCGGACGATGTAGGCGCCGCGGGTCTCAGACGCCTCGGCCTTGAGTAGCGAAGGGCCACTCTTCCTGCCTTCTCCCGGCATTCGGATAACAAACTCCTGTATCACGGCGACCTCCCTCGACGGTGGATCTTAGGTCCTAATTCGACAAACACACAGCAACTCAGCCCTTGACGTCCCACTCGTGGCTGTTCCAGCCGGTCCGGCCACTGCCGGCGGGCTTGACGTTCTCCACGCGACTCGCCACTGCGATAACCGCAGGCCGGTAGTAGATCCCGGCCACCACGACCAGGTTGGCGACGTGGGAGAGGATCTCGCCCAACACCTGGGTCCGCTCTGGCATCGGCACGGTCCGGCGATACCGTTCCACGAGCGCGTCGAGCTCTGGATTCATGTACCGGCTCAAGTTTTCCGGCGCCGGCACGCGGAAGTTGTTGTCCGGCAGTCGCGCCCGGGAGCTGTGGAGGCCGACGATGCCCGCTTCGTCTCGGCCGTTGGTCCGGACCTGGAACGCCGGAAACGTTGCCCGAGCCTCGAGACTCTCGACCTGGTCAGGTCGCAGAACCGGAGTGTCGGCGGCGAGGCCGAGGCGACGCCACTGGTCTCGAATGACCTCTGCTGCCTGGACATGTTCGTCCAGCGGCGTGCTGCGTAGCTCGATATGCAGGGGGGCATCCGCGGAGTCGCGGTAGACGCCATCCGAGCCCTTGCGATAACCCAATTCCTCGATCATCTCGGCGGCGCGGCGCGGATCGTAGTCATAGCGCGGGAGTCGCGCCTCGATCTCCTGGTACTGGGGCTGGTCGGGACTCATGAAGCTATGGGGAACCGGTGACAGCCCCGCCGCGAGGGTGTCCACCATCGCCTGACGGTCCATGGCGTGGAGAAGGGCGCGGCGGAAGCGAACGTCCGCGACCACCGCCGGCTGGGGATTGACGAACTGCGGGAACAGGGCGACCCATCCGTCGCCCATGGAGCTGAACGTGACCGCCCCGTCCCGCCACCGTTCACGAATCTGGACGCCACTGTCGATCGACTCGATCACCGGCGCCATGTCGACGGCCCCGGCCAGCAGGTTCGCCATCAGGGCGCTAGCGTCGGGAATGATCTTGACGTGGATCTCATCGACTTGCGGTCGCCCCAGAACGTAGTCGGGCACGGCTTCGAGCACGATCTCGACGCCGGGAGCCCAGTGGCGCACCCGGAACGGGCCGGCGCCCACATAGTCTTCGGCCCAGAAGGAGAGCTGCAGGAAGCTCGCCGGGTCGCCCCGGGAGGCCTCCTCGAGCCGGTGCCGGGGGAGGGGGCTGGCCAGCGTATAACCGAACAGCCGGTCGGCTTCGATGAATGGCTCCTTCCACCACACCGTAACCGTCCGCGCGTCCACGACGACTACTTCTTGAATCGCTGCGTAGGCCGGATTGCCGAACGAGGGCAGATCTCGCCCGACTTGCAGGGTAAAGAGGAGATCGTCCGTCGTGAGCGGAACGCCGTCATGCCAGCGAGCGCCGGAGCGGATGGTCCAGGTGGCCTCCATTCGCCCATCGGAATGGAGCGTCCAGAGGCCGTTCTCGAGTGATGGGACGGCCTCTGCGAGCACCGGCCGGAGCACCCGCTGATCGTCCTGGATGCTGAGCCCTGGATTGACCAGCGGGTTCATCGCTGCGTACGTCGGGCCCGCACCTGGCTGGAGTTGGGGCGGACCCGGGATTGCCATGACGATCCGCCTGGTCGCCCCACGCCCGCCTGGGGCCGATGGGTCTGGCGCCGTACCCGGACTCGAAGGCACCGGGCCGGCGCAGCCCGCCACAAGTACCATCACCAGCGCAAGAAGCAAGCGCCGCCACGGCATCCCGAGCTTGTTCACCGCGCACCGCCTTACCATGGTTGATCCCACCCCACGCAGTCGCCATAAAGTCGCCTCAATCGGCGGCCTCTCCGACACGACCAGTATGGGGTGCTACTCGCGGCCAGGGCATCGTCAGAACCTGCCCTTTTTTCGAGGGCAACGTGCGGCTCTGAGAGCGCGGGGTGGTCAACGGAATAGCAAGATCTTGCCGGCAGCGTCGGAGGAAGTTGGCGTCGACCGGGCTCGTGAGGTCCGATTCGCCTGGTTCTCGGCCGGCCCGACCGAGTCGGGTGATTTGCTGTGCACGCACTCCTCCTGTACGCCATTGGCGGATATAATTGGCCATGGAGTTCATCGAAACCCCAACCTTCACCCGACTGGTCACCACGCTGTTGGCCGATGACGAGTACCGGGGGCTGCAGAATGATTTGCTGTCCAATCCCGCGCGTGGTGCATTGATCAAAGGAGGCGGCGGCATACGCAAGTTGCGGTTCGCCATGGTGGGGCGGGGCAAGAGTGGCGGAGTTCGGGTGATCTACTATTGGGTGCCGGCACAGAATCAGATCTACATGCTGTTGATTTACCCGAACTCCCGTAAAGACGACCTCAGCGACCGGGAGACGGCCGTCTTGCGCGAGCACGTGAAGGAGTTGTGACGTGGACAAAGACTTGTTCGACGATCTGGTGCAAAGCCTCAAGGAGGCCAAGGCCATCGCCAGGGGGGAAGGGCAGGCTTCGCATCGATTTGAGCTAATGGCGCCAGACGCGAAGGCGGTACGCGAGCAGATTGGCCTCTCGCAGAGCGAATTTGCGCGGCTGATGCGGGTCAGCGTCAAGACTCTGCAAAACTGGGAGCAACATCGGCGCAACCCGACCGGGCCGGCCGCCGCGCTGCTGAAAATCATGTCGTCAGCGCCAGAAGTGGCGATAAAGACGCTGCACCCCTAGCGCGCGGATCACAGGAAGCGGGGCACAACTCGATACCCTCTCGGGGACACGCTAATCCGCGCGGTGGCAGCTTTGCAGGATCGCGGTCGCCTGCTCGTCGTCCCAGTCGTGAAGGACCTGGGACAGCACGTAGGCGTCGCCGCCCTCCGGCACTGATACGAAGAAATCGCCGCCGACGATCTTGCAGCGGTCGAGTGCGCCGGCCGCCTCCAGGCCGGGGGCTGCCCCGGCGACCACGGAAGGTAAATCAAACAGAATGCCCCGCAGGTGGGGGTGGGACTTGAGGATGGCCGCAAGCACCCCACCCTGGCCGCCGCCGATGTCCACGACCAGCCGGAGGGGCGCAAAGTCATAGGCCCCGAC